>Ga0209395_1001431_pt1 | contig 33361 bp, 28 predicted proteins | sample GOMGulsemesocosm_3_FD_184635 | JGI IMG/M metagenome (GOLD analysis project Ga0209395, IMG submission 184635) | Methane-oxidizing microbial communities from mesocosms in the Gulf of Mexico - GOM9D Gulf of Mexico (SPAdes) (version 2) | ecosystem: Environmental > Aquatic > Marine > Cold seeps...
AGCAGGATGCGTATCATACGCTTCCGAGTTTTGATGTCAACGTTTTTTTGTATTCTTTTTTAACTTTCTGATTCGAAAATTAAAACGTCATTTTGAAACGTTAAGTTAAACCTCTTTGCCCGAAAGCAAGGGTGATAACTTATCAAAACGTTCGTTTGGTGGTTCGTTTTGACTGAACCCCTTGGAACTGGAGCGCATTGTAGACACTTCCCTGAAAGAGGCAAGTACTAATTTCAATTAATTGTTTGTTTGTCCAAAATTCAATCTCTTTGTTTTATAATGCGACTAAGTGGGGTGATTTTATACTACATCTTATGTAATCTCGTACTCGTGCTATCTTCATTAAAACCTATGAATAGGTTTATTTTGCAAATTTACAACTCTAATTTGTACTTAAAACTTTATTACTTTGATTAAATAGAATAAAAATCACACTTATAGTTGCACTATATATAAAGCTGGGTAACATGGAATCGCAATTTTGTATTTTTTAAAATAATAATCTAGGTATAAATTATGAAATCTCCGCAAATATCAACCCTTATAGCCGCAATTGTTTTTGCAGCTGTAGCGTTTTTTGTTTTTAGTATGATTGAACCTACTCAGGTATCAATCGCTATTTTTGTATTAGTAGTTGCTTTTGTTTCACCTTTAATTGGAACTAGTTCTTCTGAGCAAAATGAATCTTCTGATGAAGTTAAAACACTCTATGTTGGTAATTTACCCTACCGGGCCAATGAAGCAGCTGTACGAGAATTGTTTTCTGAGCAAGGCCAAGTTCATTCAGTAAGATTAATGAAAGACAAGCACACAGGAAAAAGGCGTGGTTTTGGTTTTGTTGAAATGTCAGCTACAGATTCAGATAAGGCCGTTGCTGCTTTAAATGATACTGAATTTCAACAACGCACATTGAAAGTAAGAGAAGCTAAAGAGCGCCCTGAAGCAATTCACGAAGGTGACTAGCTTCTAAAATGTAAAATTCAACCATAGATAAATGCCCATAGTTACTTGGGCATTTTTTATGTAGAAGTACTTACCGGTAAATCTATAACAAACCGACATCCTCCTAATTCCGAATCGCTTAATCTACAGCTGGCTTTATGCCACGTACAAATTCGTTGAACAATGGCTAGACCTAAACCATAACCACCTTTTGTCTGATTTCCATCACGATTTCTATGTTCTTCTAATCGAAAAAACGGCTCAAATATTTTGTCTCTATCTTGTTCTTCAATGCCTTCACCGTCATCTTCAATGATAATTTTTATATGATGCGGTGTAGTTACTAGACTAATTCTCATTTTACTTTTTGCGTAACGTAATGCATTGGTTGATAAGTTTTGAATCGCACGCTCAATAAGATGCTCATTACAAATGTAATAACATTCTTTTGTTTTTTGCCAATCAATCGTTAAATCGCTAATTCGATTCAACTTGCTTATTTGATTAGTAATCAAAGAAGCCAATTCAATAGTAGACTTTTTAATGCCTTGGTTTACATTTTCTAAGCGCGCATAACTTAACATTTCATCAATAAGGGCTTCTATTTCACCTACATCTTGTACCATTTCCCTTGTTTGATCTGCATCGGCTCCCTCAAGCATAGCCAGAGAAAACCTTAATCTTGACAGTGGAGTGCGTAATTCATGAGAAACGGCATTAACAAGCTGCTTTTGGTCTGATAATAAACGTATAACGCGATGAGCCATATCTTGAAATGTAATCAAGATCTGCTTAATAGGAGATCTTTTATTATCATAAACAACGACATCTAGTTTACCATCAGCAATTTCACTTGCCATATTGGTTAATTGCTTTAAATCTCGCCATAGAGGTCTGGTCCACAATGCAATAATCCCAGCAAGTAAAAGATATGAAACAAAAAGAAAAAACCATTTTAGGTTTCGATAGTTACTTGTTAGCCTTGTATCTTTTTTGAATGGTCCCAATTGATAAACATTATCATTTGTTAACAATTTAACATATAAAATCATTTGATCTTGTTCATCATAATTAACGATTACCTCCCCCAACATTAACCGTTCTTTTTGCTCTTCAAGCCAAGAAAATTCATTCATTGCTACTATTGCTATTGGCGTATCTAGTGTTTCACTAAGTTCGGTAATTATCGACTCTTTTGAATGACGCCTTTCGTCAAGCATAAGAGGTAAAATATTTACCATTTGTTCAAAGTAATGCCATTGCTGGTTTTTTGAAGTATCAGTTTCAACCAACTGTTGCCACAATTGCTCTGACAGCCAATTAATAGCTAATAAACCAATAACAATCACCAGATATAAATTTAAAAAGAGTCGATTCAAGGTAATGTGACCAATCTAAATATTTTTGCATATTGAGCACTAACTAACATTCACTTCTTCCCATGCAGTATTACTGAATAAATAACCTTTACCCCAAACGGTAATAATACGGTAAGGATTTTCAGAACAATCAGCTAATTTTTTACGTAATCGAGAAATTCTTACATCAACACTTCGATCTAAACCATCGTACTCTCGGCCAATCATTTGTTTATGAATAAACTCTCTACTTTGTGGTTCTCCAGCATTACTAGCCAGTAGCCACAGTAATTCAAATTCATGACTAGTTAATTCTACAGTCTCTGAAAATAAACTTACCTGCCGAGAAGCTTTATGAATATAAAGCTGACCAAATTCTAAATGTTCTACTGATCCTTTTTCACTGTGTTTTTTACGACGAAGCAACATGTTTATTCTCGCCAAAAGTACATGTGGTTCAACCGGTTTAATTATATAATCGTCCGCGCCTATCTCCAAACCTAACACATGATCAAAGTCACTATCTTTAGCCGTAAGAAAAATAATAGGATGGTTAAAGCTATTACGGATCCTACGGCATACAGTAAAACCATCTTGTTTAGGTAACATGACATCCAAAATAATTAAATCAGGTGAATTTTTTTTAATAAAATCAACGACAGTATCCCCTTGATGAAGCATAGACACTTGAAAGCCATTTTGTTCCAAAAACTTAGCAATAAGATTTGATAAACGTAAGTCATCTTCGACTAACAATATATGATTCATTAAAAAAAGCTCCAGTCTGCCCGTAATCGACGACGATATTTTTTAGGTAATGCGGTATTAATTTTAATCTGTTGGTAAGCAAATATTTGCTCATCATTTTTCAATATAAATTTCATATCATGATTGAGTGTGATATCAATTTTAGTATTAATATCACGTACATTTTTCCAGCAAGTTAAACGTGATTCACTTTGAAATAAACATGCATCGATAGGTTTTTCGTTATGCCATATGACCTTTACCGTCATTTGGCAACTATCCCCCAACTTTTTTACCATGCATACTGAAGGTTTAATTATTAATGGGCTAGTCGATGAAGCTGCTAATGGTTGTGAAAACCCGATTAAAATAAAAAAATAAATAGTCATTTTACAGTAGCTAGAAGTCATAAGTTACTCCTGCAAAAATAGTATTAATGTGACTATCTTTTACCAGCGGACTATCAGCCATATTATTATCTAAAAACACTCGTTTGAGGTGAAGTCTTGCACTCCAACGTGCTGAAATGTTATGTGTTAAAGCCAAACGAAAGTACGGATTAATATTTAACTTACCTTGATAACTCCCTTCTATGTTCAAACCTTCTTCATCTGTTACGCCATAATAATAATCCACTAAACTTTTACTATTAATATCAGTACCAAGACTATAAGAGATTGTGGTATCTGGAAGGCGGTGAAAATTTATCATGTTAGTTAACTGTAATTGCCCATTAAACCCGTTATAAACATCATTAATGTCATGCAATATTTGTATTTGAATATCTGTAGTTTGGTCAATAAACCAATTTAGTTGAACACCTGCGTCAATAGCCCAACGTCGATTAGAAACATCTTTGATATTAATTTTAGTTTTAACATTGTCACCTGATGTTTCCATATCACCAATGAAGCCAGGAGATAGTGATTCAATAAAAATATTTTGTGGATGCCAACGGGTGAAAAAGGCCTTTTCGTGATTTAGTTGGGTAATTGCACTTATAATTATGCGTTCACTACTATAAAACGTATATCCCAAAGCATTGTTTTCAAAAAATAAATTTTCGCCGTAGTAACTTATTTTAGGAATAACAACTAACGGGATATTATCACCACCATGTAAAGGGTTTGTATAAACACCAGCACCAACTGTTAATGAGATTTTCCATTCACCAACTGCTGCGCAGCTGTCAGATATTTGATCACAATCTGCCATGCAATGCCGACTAAACAAGAACAACAGTAACAAGTAATATTTCAAGTAATAAACTTCCTTTTATGTCTGGAGATATTCAAACCATTTCAAATGACATTTTTGAGCCGAAGTGATTTCCGTATATAATTTACCATTGTTCAACAAATTACCAGCTGCAATTACATCAAATTACATTTGATTGCACTTAACAACAGCATAAAATTATCAAGTGAGTATTGTTTACAGTATATCAATCTCATGGAGAGCAAGAATGTTGAACAAAAAAATTATACTTTTCAGTTTCTTTTTACCATTTGTTGGTTGCGGAGGCGATGCGAATACTGAAATTCCAATTGAAAACATTACAGAAGTACCTTCATTCAATGCCATGTCGATGGCATTAACACCATTAAAATCAGTTAATGCTTCAGAATTTGAACAACATTTAAAAAACGGCGTGTATATCAACAGTTCACAACAGAACGGAATCTTAGAAGCTGTAGTATTTGATACTGCGGCACCTGCCATTAAAAGTGGTAGACAAAGTGATTTTTCAACAACAATTACCCAAGAAGTAGGAATTGATGAAGGAGATAGAATAAAATATGACGGCGAATTTATGTATGTCACTAGTTACCAGTCATATCAACGACAAACATTTGCGGAAGAAGAGCCTACACCATTAACTTCTGTACGCATTTTGAAACGTGATGCGCAAGGAGATGTTAGCGAAGTATCTAATACAGTAGTTAATAAGGATGCTTCTTCAATTAACAGCTTATATCTTATTAAAGATAAATTAGCCGTTTTATCAAATGTTCACGATTTTTCTATATATAGTAATACAGCTACATCAAGCATAACGACCGATATGTTTTTCCCCATGGAACAAAATTTTAATTTATCTTTATTAGATATTAGTGATCAAACAGCACCAATAATCGCTGCATCTTATACAATGGATGGTTCGATTATTGATAGCCGACGTGTCGATGATATTTTATATATTGTCAGTAGCTTCTCCCCTTTTATCTCAGAACTTCCTTTTGCAACAACTGATGCTGAAAAGTTAGATAATTATAAAAAAGTATTTTCATCCGATGTTGGCGATTTATTACCAAAATTAACTGACACGCAAGGTAACAACAAGAATTTAGTTGAACCACAAAACTGCTTCTTACCCGCGGAATCAACAGACAAAGACGGTTTTAACGGTATCGTGACATTAACAACTATTGATTTAAATCAACCAGAGAACATTTCTTCAATTTGTATCAATACCCAAATTTCTGGTTTGTATGCTACACCCACATCAGTTTATTTATATGGAACCAATTACCAATACGAAGAAGAAAAAAGCATAGAGACATCGGTGATTCATAAGTTTGCAATTGCTGGACAAAATATCAATTACATTGCATCCGGTACCCTTGATGGCCGCTTTAATTGGCAATTATCAAATCTTAGGTTTAGTGAAAAAGGAGAAGATTTACTTGTCGTTACCACTAAGGGCGACCCTAGAGTAGGTTACGATCATCGCCTAAATGTTTTAAGCACATCTGGAAATGAATTAAAACTTGTGGCGCAGTTGCCCAATGAGACATTTCCAGAAAAAATAGGTAAGTTAAACGAAGAAGGTATAGTCCAAGAAGATATTAAATCTGTTCGTTTCTTTGAAAATAAAGCTTTCATCGTTACTTTCTTAAATACTGACCCTCTTTATGTACTTGACCTCACAGACAAAGAGCACTTAAAGATTACAGGTGCACTTGAGATCCCTGGCTACTCTTCATACTTACATCCTCTTTCTGACAATTTACTTGTAGGTATAGGTCAAAACGTTGATCCCAATAGGATCACGATTTCTGAAGGGGGCGTCGTTAATAGTGATGAAAATACACCTATTATTGAAGGGGCCAAAATTAGTTTGTTTGATATTAGCAATATGGCTTCACCAACAGAAATTAATTCCATTGTTTACGAAAACGGTTATACACCGGTAGAGTTTAACTATCACGCCTTAACCTATTTACGAACAACCGACAATAAACACCGATTTGGTTTACCTATTGAGCGATGGGGGACTGAAACAGTAGTAGATCTAGATAGTGGTCAGAAAATGGATATTTGGAGCCAAGATAATTCTTTAAAATTAATTGAAGTAACAGCAAATGACTCAGCGGCAACCATGATTGAAAAAGGCAGTATTCGACCAGCAGAGTCAACAAAACCCGAATCAGTTATTTACATATCAGGAACGGACGATCGCGCAATTTTCCACGATAATGATATATATTATCTTCACGGTAATAGTATCTGGAAAAGTTTTTGGCAAACACCTGAAATAGTTACGGGCCCGTTTTAAAAAAGTAAAAATTAAAGCTCTATGGTAGACGTATCATAGGGCTTCTTTTAATTTACTAAAGCTAGAGTGTCAACCAAATATCGTATCAAGCGTTATAAAACATTAGTCTTGGTAGCAAAATTGATTAAGGTTTATTTATGAAAAACAAATATAAAAACTTATATATACTCATTATGTTAGTCGTCAGTTCTGTAGTATATGGACAAGTTAAAGCCGCTAACTTTACCATTTCCCCCCAACCTTCTAACCTATCTTCACTGCCACTTTCCTCATTAATGAACACTGGATGAGTATCGACTATTTCATATAAATAAAAATAATTAATTTTTTTTGTCAACCAAATCTCAATTCATCCGTTAGAACTCTTGATGTAGTAAAATCATTTTGGAGTGTAATATGATTAATCAAGGTTCAAGAATCAATAAAATATTAATATTTGGAGGATTTTTCTTCTCCTCTATATTCATGACCTCTCTATACGCACAAGACGGTCCTCCGTTACCGCCTAATGGTGGCAACGAAGGTAGACCTGTTCCACCGGATGCAGGAGGTCGTCCAGGTGGTGGTCCCCGACGACCGGGGCCGACAATCCCAACAATTAATGATTTAGAAAATGCTCAAGAAAATTTACAAGCATTAATTACTGACTTAAATTTAACTGCAGTTAATGTACAAATAGAAAATCTTCCAGCAATTACCGACGATAAAGCTCAACTAGGTAAACAACTCTTTTTTGCCAAAAATCTTGGTGGTGAACAAAACTCGGCTTGTGTGAGTTGCCATCATCCAGTACTCGGTGGTGGCGATCAGTTATCCTTGCCTGTCGGCGTAAGTGCAGTTAACGTACTTGAACAAAGTAGTCATGATTTATTAGGCCATGGACGTTTTAATGGTCTTGAAGTCAATAATTTACCCAGTGTTCCTCGAAATTCACCTACTATTTTTAATTTAGGGTTAAATAATCGTGCTCTTTTCTGGGATAGTCGTGTTGAAAGAAGGCGAGGAGGCATAATTATTACACCGGACTCTCCTGTAGATAATCAAGGTCAACAACTTCACGATGAAAACTTACCAGAAAATACAACGCTAGCAGCTGCTCAAGCAAGATTTCCAGTCACATCTCCTGAAGAAATGCGTGGTAACTTTTTATCTGGTGCTACTAATCAAAGTTTACGCTCTGAGTTAGCAATACGATTTACAGATGATAATCCTAATTTCGAGAATAACTGGGCTGAAGCTTTTAATCAGGCTTTTGGAGATAATGATATTACTTTTGATCGTATTGCTGATGCCATTGGAGAATACGAACGCTCAATGGTATTTGTTAACAACCCTTGGGCATCCTACTTAGGAGGTGATAATGATGCCCTAAGTCAGGAACAAAAAGCAGGAGCCGTACTCTTTTTTACTAATAGAAGAGACGGTGGTGCGGGTTGTAGTGGTTGTCATCGCGGTCAAACCTTTGCGAGCAATCGACATCACTTAGTAGCTTACCCACAAATAGGGCCTGGCAAGGGGAACGATACAGGGGCTGCTACCAGTAATGACTTTGGTAGAGAGAATGTCAATAATCAAGTTGAAGAACGTTTTCATTTCCGCGCGCCCAGTTTACTTAATATTGCTGTAACGGCACCTTATGGTCATACTGGCGCTTATCAAACCTTAGAAGAAGTAGTTACTCATTACAATAACCCTCGAGATGCTATTAATCGACTTTTTTCGGCAGAGAATGATCAAGCTTTTGTTGGTAGCGATGCGCCATTTTGCCAGTTAACACAAATAAATGACTTAATGGTTAAGAACAACCAATCTTGTGAAAGTTTGTACCCTGATGCTTATCAAAACTCTATGGCAGCAGTTACACATTTAGAAGAAGCAAGAGATGGTACTGTTGAAGCTCGAGCACCATTGCGCGGTAGGCGAAATTTATCTCCAGAACAAGTATCTCAAGTTGCTGCATTCATGAGAGCTCTTACTGATCCCTGTGTAACCAATAGAGCATGTTTAGAACCTTGGTTAATTGATGAAACAGACCGTTCTGATTACCCTGATGATTTACCATTAATTGCCATCGACAGAAACGGTAATAGTCTTTAGCCATCATTTAAGTAAATCAAATAAACAATATAAACCTAATCAAAAAGTCGTCTAAAACACACACACCATTTTAGGCGACTTTACTACTCAATCATCAAAATTTGGCCATTTGTTATTAAACAAAACGTTACCCAATATGGTTTTTTATTTTTTTAGGAAAATTATTTAATTTATTTATAAAAGCTGTCAACCAAATCAATGCTCGTGCGTTTTAAATATTGAAAGCATAGAAAATTAATCAACAACTCTTTTGGAGCATTTATGAGTAATATGACAAAAAAAATTAATCCTGTAGTACTAGCGGGGATATTAGCAACAACTATTTTATCTATGTCGCAAGCGGCGGCCTTCGAACGTGGCGGTCAAAGAGGTGTTGGCGGTTTTATGCACATGGATGTTGACCAAGACGGGCTATTATCGTTAGAAGAGTTAACAGCACCAATGATGGCAAGATCGATGAAGAAATTCTCTCGTAAAGATAGCGATGAAGATAGCTTTTTGACACTCGAAGAGTATCAACAATCATCAAGAAGTGGTACTGCAGTAAACCTAACAGATATCGCAAACGAACTCGTACAGTGTGTTAGCGACATAAAAGCCGCATCAGGCGATGTAAATATAACAGTGCCAACAACAGATCGGTTTCTTTCTGTTGAAGAAAAGTTTACAAATTTAGATACTAATAATGACGAAGTCATTAGCCTAGATGAGATACAAGCAAAAGTTACCGATAAAATGGCATTAGCCTTCATCACTATGGATTTAGATGCTGATAATTCGGTCAGTGAAGATGAGTTTAACGCTGCTAATATCGTTCGTAGTGCAACGAAACAAGCTATTCGTCAATGCATTGATGAAATAAACACAGACGAAATTATTTAATTTTAACCTCCAATTCCTAACGTTTTTCAAACGGATTTTTACAGAAAATTTTGTATTTATCCGTTTTTTAAAAAGAATACTTTAGTCCTGCTATATATTCAAAAGACAATCGACTATCCTATGGCTAATATCCATTTACCTATAGATAGATGCCCTTGTGCTAAAAAGTATACTCCCCTATTCCAACGTTAACTCTAATCATTTCTATTCTAAACTTTGCATCGTTACTTTCTCTTTGTTATTAGCAAATTCCTGTTATGCAAATAATATTAGTTTGAACTACAGTCAGCTTGAGCAAAGAGTCAACCTTCAAGATGAAATTATTGTGCTCAAACCGTCAGGAACAGGAGCTAATATTTCTTTCGATTTAACCTCAGATATTAACTTGAAATTTGCTTATCAAACATGGGGAGATGAGCAACTAGCTGACAATTTATCAAACGTAGATGTTGATTTATCAACGATAGGCAGTAGTTTAAGTTATCTTTATAATAATTGGTTTGTCTCAGCAAGCATTAGTGTTTCTGAAGATGATATTACTTATTTGAGAGGACGAAGTACTACACCTTACCGAACAGAAGAAACACAGACGACATCACTTGGACTAAATGTTGGTTATAACGGATTAATTGATAACTGGATGTACGATTTTTCAGTGGGTGTACAATATACCGATTGGGCAATTGACAACATGCAAATTGACAATCAAGAACCTCGTCTCGATGATAATAGACCTCAGGTAAGTAATATAACGACAACAGATGATAATACTACCAATATAGGAGCCAATATTGCTCTTGCTCGATATTGGCAACTAACAGGAGATCATGGAGTATTAACAGGCGCGATGTTTTCCTGGAATTATCAAATTTCTGGTGATGACGAATTATCTTCAGGAAATCCGCCCCCACCTCCTCGTTCAAATGCATCTACTGGACCAAATAGAGTTGGCGGAAATACGTCAACAAGGGCAACGTCGGGTGATGATAATTACGGACAAATAATTTTCTATATATCCTATGACCTAAGTGCGTCTTGGTCAGTCGATGTTGATAGCGCTATTGAAATCGCTAGCGATGATGATAATCAGAGTTGGTCTGTAGGGTTAAATTACGCTTTTTAAGTAATATATATCAGATAAACTATCTGATTATCGTCAGATAATTTAAATTTCAAATTCTTGCGTTGCTTACATGGATGTAAGTGCTTAAATTTTGTTTGGCACTAAAAGCGGTATTCTCAATCCCAATGGCCCGTGATTACTCAATCACATACGTTAAACTAAAGAATTTATCCTTACTTGCTTTTGCTCACCTAATGCATCTTTTGGGAATGAGCCATTAAAAACGTACGATTATCTTTGCCGTGTTCTCGGTTTTTTACGTGTCATATTCTTTTGCTGCTTTTGTTTTACCTTTTTGAACTTATCCATTAACTGTCGCTGTTTATTACTTGGTAGTTTTTGGAAATTTTTATGGGTATTACGTAACTGGTTTTGCTGCGCAGGGGGCATTTTCTTAAATTGGTCAAATTGTTTAGATAATGTATCACGCTTTTGCTGAGGCATTATTTGCCACTGATTAAATTTATTTAATAATCCATCGCGCTGCTCTGCCGGCATATTAATCCAACGACTAGCGCCTAATTGCAATTTTTGTTGCTGTGCAGAAGAGAGATGTTCCCAACGGCTTGAAAGTGACTTCAATACACCTTGCTCTTTCGTTGACAGTTTATTCCAATCAACAGCTACGCTATTAAATACAACGGTAACATTGAGTAAAATAAATAAAATTAATTTAATCATTACTTAGACACTCCTGTTCAAGTATTGAGTTTTCATCTTTTGGGACTTTTTCACTATCCCCTTTACCTGAATCATCTTTTTTCTCTTCTCGTTTCAATAGTGTTTTTTTACAATGTATTAAGGGTAAATCTTGTGGACCATAGAGCTTGCCATCTATTTCTGTCATTTCAGCCAAATACTCTAGAAAAGCAATACTAGGTAAATCCACAGAGCTTTCTTGAGCTTTTAAAGAAGTACAACACATCCCTAACAATATGCTATTAAAGCAAAGAGCTTTGTTCATTTTCAACCAACCATGTAACAAATTCTAAATCCTCTAACATTGCAAAATCTTCATTGGGTACTTCAGTTATCATCATTGCTAACGGTAATTCAGGAATATGTTCCAAGGCTGTATACTTCACTGAAATGGTAATAATGACAGCTAAAGCTGCAGGTATACCCATAGTAATAGTAGGTATGGTTAACCATGCCTTGACAATATCAATCAATGACTCTTTGTTTTTGCTTTCATTAAGGTGCTTTAATGCGAGTACTCGAGCTTTTCCAATTTCAGATAAAGTTACCGCCGATAAATGTTCAACAGATTTGTCTAGTGCCTCATTAATCGGTTTTTCAACGTTGTTCTGCTCACTTTCAGCCATATTCGAGATAACTCTTTTATTAGAAGGTGATTTCATGATCGTCCTCCATCATTGCACGTAATTTTGTCACGGCTCTAAAATAATGAGTTTTAACACTACCCTGTGAACACCCCATGACATTAGCCGTTTCTGCCACTGAAAAACCTTCCCAACTTCGTAATAAAAAACACTGCTGTTGTTTACTTGAAAGTTGCCTTAAATGCACCAGTGCGGCCTGTTGTTGCTGCGTTTTATTCATGTTTTTTTCTGGTGTATCTGCATGTAAGTCAACTTCTACTGTGGGCAACCACTCATCATTATCATCATTTTTCCAAAAAAATAGCACATTCTTTACTTTTTGATGACGGTGCCAGTCACGAATACGATTTTGTAAAATCTTATAAAATAAAGGCTTCCATTCATTTGCTGGCTTTTCTTGGTATTTAGTGACCAGCTTTATCATGCTATCTTGCAACAAGTCTAACGCATCGGCATGTGATCCCGTTCCAAATGCTGCCATATGATAAGCCCTTTTTTCAATATCAGCTAAAAACACCTCCATCGTTAATGGTGGCAACAATTTTTCATCACTAGCGTATTGCTTATGCTCAGGGATGAGTTCAGACTCCATTTTAAGTATCGTATTGCTAATGATTCTGACCTATATTGATGATACTTACAATTTTTGCTGATTTCGTTTTAGCAACTAGATGCTGTTTCCGGTGTTCTGGCACTAAATGTCGCTTTTTACTTATACTGCGATGTGGGTGCATCGTACATGCCGAAAAAATTAACGAAAAACATAATATAGTTCCAATACAACGCCACTTCATATCAATGTTCTCAAGTTCAATTATTTATTTGTAGGACTTTAAATCCCTTGTTATTAATACAAACGTACAACAATCACTTTGGTTGACAGTAACAAATTAAATAATGGCCATAATTAATCCGTCTAGGAATTAATAAACCTAATTACCGTATTTTTTGAAGTGAGTATGTCCGTTTCAATGAGTTGGTTGTCGTCACTTAACTTTATTTGGCCAATACCACTACCATTATATAAACTGTTACCAGTATCGATATCTGGTTTTCGTACCTTAATTTTCATTCTGCGCCGTTTGGTAAACCAATTTAAGGGGGAGTATGTTGCATATAAATAACGATTAAGCTTCTCTAAAATGCTTAATAACGATTGAGGAAACTGGTTTTTAATACCACTACAGGTTACTTGTAATATTTTTGAGCTACTACGTTTAAACCGGTGAGTGACTTCATAGACAAAAGAATAGTGAACATCACCAGATAAAATAATAAAATTAGGCGGTGTTTTTGGATGGCGAAATATATTTAACATAACATTTGCAGTACCGGAATGTGCCATCCAGTTTTCAGCATCGACAGCTAACGGTTTACCTAGAAATGTAAATATCCGTTGCACCGTTTCAATTAATTTAACGCCATAAACTGGCGCAGGTGAAACCATGATCACACAAGGTTCATTCATCAAAGATTGTTGTAACTCTGACAATGCTTCCCAATCCATTAGACCTGAAGGTTTACCGGCTTTACTTTCGGATCGCCAGCGCTGTGTACGAGTATCTAGCACAACAACTTTAGGTGACGTTTCAAGGTGATAATGCCATTGTTGCCATGCTAATAATGTATTGATTAATTCACCGTGATTATTTATTCCTTGTGCGGAAAAGTAATTATCCGCATTATTCATGAGAGAAGTAAATTTACATGGTGCATTTCCCCATCCCTGACAAAGCCAGTAGCCAATCAGCGCATTGCCAATAATTTGTTTTGAAAAAGCGTTTCCATACGCGGCTTCTTCCCAGCCACGGGTTAAATTCCAATCATCGGTAACATCATGATCATCAAAAATCATATAAACAGGTAGATGCGCCAATGCACGCCTAACCTCTTTTAAACCGGTAGAAAATTCACGAATAGTTTTTAATTCCGCTAAATATTGTTGATGATATAGCGGATTAATATTGCACTCTTCAGGCTGTTCTAAATCGACTAAAGTCCATAATTCAGGAGACCATACTAATAAATACATCGCCATCACTTCGGCTAAGGTTACTAGATGATTTTTGGCATTCGCTGAAGTAAAAATGGGTTTGTTACTTACTGCAAAAAACCTATTGATGGTGCCAATATTAATACTGTCGTGCGGTAAAATATTTTGTCGTTGGTAATAACAAGCCTTACTACTAAAGAGTTGCTGGCTATTACTTACTTTGACATTTGACTCATTAATCCATGATTCTTCATATAAACCCAGCTTGTCAATAACTTGATGAATAGCAACTAACATCGGACCTGCGACATCATCAGCATATATTTGATCGCCCGACATCATTAACATCGAAGGACGATTTTCAACAGAAAAGTCAGCTTCTTTCAATAAATTGTCAACCTGTATTAAACCATCATGACTATCGAAATGGGGCTTCCTACATGAACCATGTAACATTTTACTGATTTTACTTTTGATCACGAAGTTTGGTAATTGTTGATTTTCATAAACAATATCTGGCAGCAATTCAAGCAAACCATACTGGCCTTGTGGATCAATCATACGCAGATCGTATTCAAGCATGACATTCTCAGGAAAATCTTCATCTGTATTTATCGAAATAAGATTAATAAAGGCTTGCTGACCTATCTGTATTTGTTGCAGCTGAGTAGTTGTTAGCTTCTCATCGATGATCGTCGTTTGCGTTATCGTATTTAACAATCGAAAGGATATTTCATACTTTTTAGTTGTCACCAACCAAAAATTTAATTGCTTAATATCACAATGCCTTAACATCGGTCCGGCAATTATAGGGGGTAATATGGCTGATGTAGTGATACAAACTCCTGAAGTATTGTCTAAAATTTCTCACAAAAATTGACAGCGAGATTATACGTTACCAAAATCAAAAAAACATAATATAACGATGCAATTAACAGTGTCATTATTTGAATATATTTTTATGAGATAAAAACAAAAATGTTAGTTCAATTCATTCTTATTCACATATTAAGTTCAAGCACATTTGGTCTACTATTTATGAGGTGTAGTTATAAATAGAGGTATTAATGATGAGCTATTATCACAATATTTTAGCTGTTATCGATAATAAAAATAATTCACAAAGTACAATATTAAAGGCATTTGCCTTATCAGAAAGTTCTGACTCCAACGTTACATTTTTAAACTTATCTAACAAAAACAATTCAGCGCTAATCACAAACCCCAAAAGCAGTTCAAAGGATAATATTAATCAACATAGATTTGATATCGTACACGCTGATAATGGCAGAGAATATGCAACCATTCTGGAAGAACTCAATAACAAGCAATATGACTTAATCATTAAAAATAAAATCCCAAGGCATCATAACTATATGGGGTTGGCACCTTCAAATGATTGGAAATTATTGCGAAATTTAACCACTCCCTTAATGCTAGTTACTGATGCACGTTGGCAATTAAATGGACACTTATTAAGTGCACTCGAAACTGAGGAGAGTGACTTATCACACTCAGAATTAAATAAAAGCATACTGCAACACAGCTATCAACTTTCCAAAAGACTTAGCAGTAAAGTTCACTTATTAAACTGTTATTTAGGAGAAAAACTCGATATGTCTCCTGAACTATTATCAGCAGATAAACATTTTATCAGTGAAAAACAACGTCATTGGCAGCACCTAACACAATTATTAGATAATGATATGGAAGATAAGCCAGAACTGCACTTGCAACAAGGCATGCCGGAAACTGAAATATCACTAATGGCTGATAAATATCAAGTGAACATGGTGGTCTTAGGAACCGCGGAGCATAACAATATCATCAACAGCTTTTTTGGGCATACTTCAGAATACATAATTGATAATTTACACTGTGATGTACTCGCTGTAAAAAATAGCATGACTCATCATTGAAAATATATATACCCGTACCACTTGAAGATGCAATTTCAGAGTTAAGCTAGGGAGTCAGAACAAGGCGCGATAAGTAGATAATGGTTATTCCCTTATTAAGTATTGCAACGCAGGACTGATTTTCTAGCTTAACTCCCTACGGGCAAGTCGATAAAGGGCCATCTCCTGCGTTATTGATTTAAAAAACGAATAACTATTCTCTTCAATCAATGCCTTGTGGTTAACCCTTTTTCGATTTGCTGAAACCGGCACCTTCAAGTGGTACGGGTATAAAGAGCTAATTCATTCCTCGTCTTACGGCGCCGGCACTTATGGCGAATTGCTTTTTAAATGCTCGTGAAAAGGCAGATTCTGATTGATAGCCAATACATTCTGCTGTGCGAGCAACATTTTCACCTTTACTCAACATTGACCATGCTAGCTGCATACGCCACCAAGTAATATACTGCATGGGTGTCCAGCCACTTGTTTTCCTGAAGTTTTCAGCAAAAGCGGTTCTTGATTGTAAAGCGATCGCGGCTAATTGCTCTAAGTGCCAATTTTTCTGTGGCTCACTATGAATAGCATTTACGACAGCCGCTAATTTAGGGTGGGCATACAAAGCTAATACTCCAGCCTCATTAGTGTTTGTAACTAGATAATGTCGAATGGCATAGGTAAATAATAATTCTGACAACTTATCAAGAATAACCTTAGACCCTTGACCATCTTCATAACTTTCAATTTGGATCAGAGACAACAACCTCGTTAACCAAGGAGAATTATTATCATTAGGAACAATAAGCACAGCAGGTAATCCGCATAATAGTTGCTGACTCGCTTGGTGTTCAAATTGGACTTTTCCGCATAACATACCTACGCCAGGTAAGCCTGTTTTATAAGGTAAATGTTGTTGCATACCCGTTAACGCTTTTAATGGCTTCATTGTGTGTGGAATTTCACTTGGGAAAATAACCAAATCACCACAATTTAAAGTAAATTGTCCATATTTAGGTACATCCATTAAGCAGCCTTCTTCTGTCGCTATATGAAAACACGTTTGCCCTAGTTCATGTTCGTTGATCACCCAATCCCCACACACCTTAGCATTATGGTAAACTGAAACTTGCAGCTGCATTAACCGTAATAAATCACTGAGTGCTTCCATAATTTGTACTATAAGATATTAAATATGTATTATATGTCATTCATAATACGCAAAAGTCAACGTAAAGTAACCTTCAAAGCAGTAAGTGAAACCCAAATTATTATTTAAGGATACTTATCATGACAACATTCGCAGCCCATACCATTGAAAACAGCACAGGTGATACCAAAGAACTTTTGTCTTCAATCCAAAAAGGATACGGTTTTTTACCTAACTTATTTAGTTACATGGCTGAAGCCCCCACCACAGTGCAAGCCTATTTAGCACTAAATGATTTATTAGCAAAAACAAGTATTCCGATGCCACAGCTACAAGTTGCCTTATTGGCAGCAAGTATTGAAAACGATTGTAATTTTTGTACAGTAGCTCATCGTGCAATAGGTAAACAGATGGGAGCCAATAGCGCATCACTAGACGCTCTAAATAATGGCGAGAAAATTACAGATACAAAAGATAGCGCCATTGCTAAATTTACCGTCGCCGTAATGAAAAATAAAGGCAGAGTGCCAGAAGAAGATGTACAAGCCTTTTTATCTGCAGGCTATAATCAACAACAAATATTAGAAGTGATTCTGGTTGTCACTATCAAAACGCTATCAAATTACAGCAACCATTTTACACATCCAGAGCCTAATGCTGAATTATTAGCTATGATATAAGTTTATCTGCAAATATTAGAGCTCGTTACAAAGTAACGAGGTCTAATTCCAAACAAGTTAGTCTTGCTCGCTTAAGGCTAATTTCAGACCAAAATATAAAAACAAGCCACCGGTCAATCGACTTAACCAAGTAGTTAAGCGTTCATTATGTTTTAATTTCCCTCCGACCGATGATGATGTCCATGCAAGAAAGTGGCACCACAACATACCATTAATATTAAAAACCAAACCTAAAACAATAAATGCTAATGCCTTATTTGGGGCCTCAGCGGATATAAATTGAGGAACAAAAGCAAGAAAAAATAAGGCGACTTTGGGGTTCAAGGCATTCGTTAAAAAGCCTTGATAATAAATATTTCTTAAAGGCAGAAGAGTATTATTAGCTATTTTATTAGCTTGAGCCTTGGTAAACAACATAGTCACGCCCAGATATAAAAGATACATTGCGCCAACCATTTTAATGACAGTAAAAGCCATAGCTGATGTAGCAAGAATCGCAGAAAGTCCAAAAGCCGCCGCCAAAATATGAACAAATGTCCCTGTTCCTATGCCCAAGGCTGCTACAGACCCTGCTTTAAACCCTTGCCCTGCACTACGTCCAATAATAAATAAAGAATCAGGTCCGGGAATAATATTCAATGCAATTCCAGAAAGTACAAATAACCAAAAATCCGTAATACCTAGCAATAGAAGCCTCTCTTGAAAAATAATAACCGAGACCATTCTCAGTTTGCGGGAGTATATACCCGCTCCACGTCAGTATGCAATTTCTAGCCTAACTCTCTACGGGTAATTTTCCATTTTTAGGAAGAGCGGGGGCGCAAATTTATTCATAGTCATGCATTAATTTATTCCGCTTGTTTACGCTCACAATTTTTTTGTACTAAGCTAATATATTATTATTGAGCAAATATTCATCACATAATGTGACACTGAAAATAGACTGACAAGTAAGGAAACACCACAAAAGAAGCCCCATGAGACACATTCTATTTTATTTTTGATTACGATAGTGATGTAATGTTTTGAGGATATTAACGTGTCTAAACAAGTTCTGAAAAAGATCCCTAATTTCAACGCCTATGAAATTGTTAGTCGTTTTACTCTTTTTGATGATTTAACACCGGAAGATAAGCGACTTATTTCCAATAATCAAAATATTTTTTACTTCATCCCCAATAAAGATGAGTTCATTGTTGAAGGGGATATAGAAAACTGTTTTTATTTATTACTCAGCGGTAGTGCACAAGTAAAACATCAACATACAAATTACGATGAGCTCAAAGCTGGTGATATTATTGGTATCAATGGTTTTATTCGTGATATACCACGTACCGCATCAGTTATTGCCACCTCTGACATTTTAGCTATAAAATATAGTCGATTTCAGTTTAAAAAATTACCTCCTCATGTGCGAGAAGTAATTAAAGATCATATGATAGAAGCGCTTTCTAATCGTATTGATCGACTCAATCTAGAGTTTCATACAAAATAACATAAGCTATCGTTACAACTAAAATGACGAGCCTGGCGTTGTGAGAAACTCTATTTCTTCTTCTGTAGATTGTCGCCCTAAAATAGAATTTCGATGGGGATAACGCCCAAAGCGTTCAATAATATTTTTATGTTTGATTTCAAAATCTACATTAGCTTGAATACCATTTTTTTTATATAAATCTACCGCAACGTTATGAATAAACAAAGACTCGCTATGCATAAACGGCATATACAAAAAACTTCGTTGTACTTTGCTTAACAATTTGTCAGCACCAACTGAGATAGCTTGTTGAGACAAAGCTAGCGCTAACGCATCGGTCGCAAAAGACGCCGGCGTATCACGATACATATTGCGTGAAAATTGATCCAATATAATGACTTCAGCCAATCGACCTTCGGCACTGCTTCGCCAATCAAATAGTTCACAGTACTGAGCAGCATTATAAATGCTTTCAAAACGGCGTTTAATTTCATTGTCAAATGTAAGATCTTTGTTCCACCATTGCGCTTGTTCAGTTTCTTCAAACCAAAATTTTAGAACGTCTTGGTATTTCATCTACCCTACCTTTTAGCTGAAATGAATAATGTATATTAAAATTCAATATATTAGCTATTGATAATAACAAACACAAAACGTGACTAACATGACTTTATAACCAAACTTAAAGTCATGCCACTTATACAAAGCACCAAAGAATTCATCATGTTACTCAGAAGAAAATGAATCCTAAACATTCACTTTGATAAATATAGACCTAAGAGTCTACTCTAATTTGTTTTTTGAGCTGTGTTTGTTGAGTGATTTGCCAAAAAAAGATCAAATTAATAATAAACCATAAATCTTTGATTAAGAAATGGCCGCCAGTTGATAGTATAGTGGTAGCTGAAGTCGCTCCCGCCCATGTGATTAAAAACGTTTGAGTTACAAAAAATACAGCACCAGACATCAACAGTGCGGGCATAACTAATCTATAATTGAAAATAGCTCCAATTAAAAGGGCTACAGCGGCTAAATCATAAACACCAATGATATTTGATGTGCTTTGCAAATCCCATACATTATACATCCAAGACATAAGTGGTGAGCTTTGAACTAAATCTTCTATCCCTTTCGCTTCCAAAAGTGTAAATTTCATTCCACCAATCCATAAGAGCACTATCACTACAGGGATAATGCTAAACCACTTTTGAGTACTTTCCGAGAGGTCAGATTTGATCAGTAGGATACCAATCGATACTAAAGAAACGTATTTGATCACTCCTTGTCCTGAGCCAATGGCTGGAAACCCACCTAAAGAGTCAATCCACATTGTAGTGCCAAATAAAGACAATAATGGAATAACGCCTATCACAATCAATAAATAACCAAGTATCGGTCTAAACTTATTTTTTTTGATTGAAATTATGGAGAGTATTGCCGCTAAAATAAATCCTAAAGACGCTATAATATTATAGCTGCTACTAGGCAAGTATTGGCTTATAGAATAAAAGTTGGTGATTAGCTCAATGTGTTTGTGATGCCCCATTAACCCCATTGTCAAACCTAATAGACTTGTCGATATCGCAATGATGATTAATATTAAAGTGACGTATGCTTGCTTCATTCTGTGCTCTCTAATAAATTATTTACCCTCTATAGACCTTAAATGTAAAATTCTCTTTCAGTTCTATAAAAATTAGTAACCGTATTGAACCATATTTTTATGATCATCTATTGATAGGTAATTTAAATTCGCTATACATAAAAAGATTATTAATATCACAAGGCATCCTTTGAATAGATAATTAAAATTCGCATTAGCGCTACGTAAATGTCACGTTGCGAAACCTTTTGGCATCTTTTTCTGATTTTCATTAACAGATAGTTTTTGAATGATATCAACTTTATTTGGGTATAACTCAGCAAGATCTGTAGCTAAACCCGCTTCAAAGCATGTACCGGTGAATCCTGGCGCCATAGTGCAACCAAATAAAGCATAGCGCCCGCCCTTATTTAAACAACCTGCTTGCCAAACTCCTGCAGGAACTACATATTGAACAAGTTCACCGACAATAGGGTTTGTTCCCATTAGAATATCTTCGGTTCGACCGTCTGGATATAGTAGATAAAGTGTAAATGGATCACCTCCATATACGTGCCATACTTCTTCATAATCAAGCTTATGAAAACACGAAATACTCTCTGGTTCATTAGCATAAAGTCCAATCATCGCCGTTCCAGTGGGCCCATGCTTCGATGTTTGTTGAGAAGACCTCCAAGTACTCTTGAACAACGTTCCTTCAACAGGCAACCTTTCAAATCGATAATGACGTAACATGCTAGCGGTATCAGGGTGAATAGGTTTATAGTTAAATCTCGCTAGATCTACAACATCAATAATAGCATCTACGTTTAAAGAACCATATAAATGTGGAAATAACCCATCTTTAAATATACCACTTGATACCGTATCCAAAGGTGCTTCATAGCGAAGTTCTGAATGTAATAAACTTATATCGACAACCAATAACTTTAAGTCTGATGTTTCTGGAAAAAATGCTTTTACCACATCACTGACTTGTTCGTATCGGCAAAAATGTATAAACCCATCTTTACCTAAGCTAGGGTCAATATAATGGCTATTTTGAAAAATAGTCGTTATTTGACTCGTGGGTGCAAGGTAAAATATACACGTATCCAAATGTCGTTGCATTATCATTCCTTTTACTTATACTTTTACTCGTTCAGCTACTTTAAATTAATTTAGCTACAGTAGGATAATTCATTAGAAAACAGATGGAAAATAACCTGTATTATCTGACTTGAAGCTTGCAATAAGAAAGTTAACGTTTAAAGCATGAATTGTTTTGTGAGTTTCTATTGATTAACTGAGATTCACCATGAGCTTGTACTTCCTTACAAGCTCATGTTTCAATGACCCTATTCTTTTAAAGAGAGTTCTACCACTTCTTTTTTTGAGGCAATCCTTACTGCCATCAATAGTTGAGTTTGATTTATGTCGGTCAAATCATCGATATTGCTAGGTAACCCACCGATAATTTCAAATAGCTGCTCGTTAAGTGCATACGACCATAATTGAAAATTATCATTGACACCATAAATAACATCGTCTTTTATTACGAATCCCCGCTTGGCGTTTCCTTGATTATCTAGCGCCTCAATCAGTTTATCTTCAACAGGCCCTGGCTGCCAAAACCTGCTCATGTGATCTTTATAAACTAATTGACCACTCTCACTTTTTAGCGCCCAATTAACCGTTTTGTCATTAATAATACGAGAATCTGAGTTCGTTAGATTAAGTTCTACGAATTTTAATACCCCTTTGATACGTATAAGTAATAATGCACTGTTGTTTATGCTATCCCATTGGAAAAGTTGAGCTACAGGATATTCTAATGGGAAAGGCTTTTGATTTGAATCCAGATATACCTGAATAAGAGTGTCATTGGCATTCACCAAAAGGCTTTTACCATCGGCAGCCCAATCCATGCCATATATATATGTATCCATAGGAAATTGGGTGAGCTGTTGTGAACCTTTACCGTCGGTTATCCAAAGTTGTGCTTCCCCAGAACGTCGAGATTTATAAGCGATTAACTCACCACCAGGTTGTAATATGGCGTTATCTTCACCAACTATCGAGCGCTCTATAACCTTACCCATTTTGTTTTGTTTACTTTGAATATTTGTTGTTTGTGCTTGTGTTATTTGTTCTTTTTTTACTTGTGAAAGAGGCACTGACACGATGTCACTATCATAGTGTCCTTTAATTACAATCATTCGATTGCCATCAGGATGAAATGTAGGCGTTCCCATTGGTCCATCAAGAGGCAAGCTTATATTAGTTACTTGGCCATCATAAGATAGGGTAAAGAGCTGCCGACCCGTACTAAAAATAAGTTGATCTTTTAAAGGTGAAAAATTGGGATAAATAAGCCTGAACTTAGCTATTTCTTGCGGGTATTTAATTCGGTGACTAGATAATACCTGACCATTGGCATTGAGCACTTCAATGTAATAATTGCCATCATTATGAAAACTGGTTAGCGCAATCAAATTGTCGCTGGCCGAATAGTCATAGTCGATTATATTACCATCTTCGAGCTCATACAGGACTTGGCTTTTATTTTCATTTACCGAGTAACTGATTAACTTCCAAGTTTCGGAAAACTTCTGCAACAAAACAATATTATTATTATTTAACCACTTAGGAGCTCGTATTCGTGTGCTTTTGCATTCCATCAGTACCCGCGGAGATTGAGGCGATACAAGTGCTTTGTTAAAATCCAAACTCATCAATTTGTAGCATTCTTTCTGCATGTTCGGTTGACTACAGCCCCCCGTTTTAATAAAGACCAGCTTTTTACCATCTCTTGAAAAACTATGGCTACCATAAGAGTCTAAATTTTTTGTTAGCTGAAACTCTTGCTGTGTTTCACTATTCTTTGCCCAGATATTATTAATACAAAATTCTTCTGAATAACGATGAAACACAATGTATTCACCGTCTGGCGAATAAATACTAGCTAATTCTTTATTATCTGTAGAGGTTAGTGCCCGTAGCTCTCCAAAGGAGAATTGCGAAGGTTGCTTGTCAGCGAGATACTGATAGCCAATCCCCCCTAGAATCATTAGACCAAAAATAATAACAATCAGTCTTAAACTTGATCGCGAAGGTTTTGCTATATCTGCTGAATTAGTTATCGTGATAGTGGCAGTATGAGCCGTTGTATTGGCATCACTACAGGTTTCAATTATATTGTTTTCTTCAGTTTGGCTTTCAACAATCATTTTTTCTTGAGTGTTATTGATGCTTATTGAGTCGGCAATTGTCGAGTTGTCATGAACATGCCATTGAACATCACATTCTAAGCTATAGCCCTGTTTAGCATGTGTTTTAATATAAACTTGAACTTTGCCATCATCACCTAACGCTTTTCTTAATTGGGCAATACTTCTTTGTAGCGTATTCGTTGATACCACAGTATTTTTCCAAACATTCACAAGCAATGCGTCGTGGCTAACCACCTCACCCTGATTTTCAGCCAAATAAGTTAGAACGGCTAAAGCTTTAGGAGCAACGACTTGGGGTTGCTTATTTTGAGTGATTTGATTTCTGGATAAGTCGATAAAAAAATCACCAATCCAATATTGCTCTGCCATACAACCTCTATTCAAGATGAGAACTGGTGCTCAAGAGTGAGTCTAAAAGAAATGAATTACCTTAGCACACCCCCGATATCAGCTAAACCAAATTATTTAATTATTTGATAACGTTTAATTTTTTATTTATCAGCAAAACGTCATGTAAAAATCATCATAACTTCAAGTATTTTAATTTCGATCCGTTTAAATTAAATTCCTCCATTTTATTTAAAAGAGCGAACTTCACTGATGTATACCGTTATACGAAGAGACAAATTGATGAATCTAAAGAAGAGGTTAACGCTAGCTTTTTTTGTTTTCGCTACCTTGTTTAGGTATTAAAGCAGTGGAGCAGAAATCATACAAAATACCGAGAACAGAGATAATACCTATTCAAGATACTCAGTCCAGTAAGCAATATGAATTATATATTAAGTTACCTGAAGACTATGAGAAAAATAGCAACAAAAAATATCCTGTTATTTATTTTACGGATGCAGTGTGGCATATCGAAATGTTATCTGCTGCTACAGCTTTTCTGATGGAAGATGCACAGATTATTGAAGCCCTCAAGCCCAAGTCATAAGCCAATAAAAGAAATAAAATATGAAAATAATAAAATTATTAATATTGACATGTACTCTATCGCTACTCTCTATCTTTGCTCAAGCAGATAGTGAAAACACTACTAGTTTTCCAATCTTAAAAGGTCCCTATTTTGGGCAAAAACCACCTGGTTTAACGCCCGAAATTTTTGCACCCGGCATTGTTTCAGTCGATGGAATATATGAAGGTGATGTTACTTTTTCCCCTGATTTAGATGAAATGTATTTTTCACCTGCGATAAAAGGTCACTCATATGTGTACTTTTCAAAATTCGAAAACAAAAAATGGACTAAGCCTAAAAAAGCAAACTTTACCAAAGGGAAGATAAGTGATGAATTTAGCCCATTTGTGAGTTTTAATGGTAAAAGGATTTATTTTGCAACTTACGACCCTAAAGCTCCCCTTAAAATTTGGTATGTAAACCGTCTTGAGGATTCTTGGAGCGATGCAATACTACTAGATTCACCTATCAATAATGATGACGTTGTTAGGCCGACAGAAGCCAAAAATGGGGATCTTTTTTATGTGAATGAGTCAAAGGGAAAAATGTATTATGCAGCTAATAAAAATGGCAAATTTCCCGAAGCACGCGAAGTTGGAATTGATTATGGTTCACTGGGCTTTATTTCCCCATCACAAGATTTTTTGTTGGTAGAAGCCCATAAAGAAAATGATAAAACCAAAGACAAGGACATTTACGTATACTTTAAGAAAAAAGATGATACATGGTCTACACCAATAAACCTTGGAAATGCAGTAAATTCTCGTTATAGAGAGGGAGGACCAACGATGACTCCAGATGGTAAATATTTATTTTTCAATCGATATAACGAGAAAGGTGGACTGCCAAACGTTTATTGGGTGAGTACAGAAATTATCACCCAATTAAAAACAGCTTATTTTAACAAATAAAAATAAGGTAGTTCGATGGTGGCACATAGCACAGCATTGCTGTTGTCTGAGCCAAATAATTTTCGAGTATGACATTATTCATATTTATTAAAATAAAAAACCTGCCGAAGCAGGTTTTAAAAGCGAAATAGCAGCTATTTATACACAGGATAAATCGTTTAGTACAAGGCACTTTATTGCGACCTTTAATGTTTCTTAAACGAGCAAAAAAGTAACGTCGTAATCAACGATTTAGCCCAACATAAACTACATCATGCCGCCCATGTGCGAGTTGTCCTTTTACTTTTATTGGATTAGCTACATGGGTGATATTTCGATACCCCACATTAATCCCTTACCGATGTACGATTTGTTATTAAGTCAGTTTTTTTTCTAATCAGCTGCGATAATAAGTGTTGTAAATCTTCTTTGATAACATAAATACATGGCACCAGTATCAAGGTGATAAAGGTGGCATACAGTACAGCAAAGCTCAGTGATATTGCCATGGGAATGACTAATTGCGCTTGCAGACTGGTTTCAAACATAATAGGGTTCAAACCTAAAAACGTCGTCAACGAAGTCAGCACTATCGCTCTAAAACGTCCATTTCCTGCTTGTATACTTGCTTCCTGCCCAGTGATACCTTTAGCTTTTAACTGATTAACATAGTCACCTAATACCAGAGAATCATTGACCACCACCCCGGCTGCCGCAATGACTCCAAAAAATGACATCAGACTTAAATCAAAGCCAAGCAGATAATGACCTAATATAGCCCCGGTTAATGAAAACGGGATCACCAACATGATAATTAACGGCTGGCCATAACTTTTTAACGGTAAAGCCAGCAGTAAATAGACGGCTAATATTCCAGCAACAATAAACTGCATCATTTCGCTACCTTGCTTTGCTTGTTCATCAAAGGTACCGCCTACTTTAGTGCTAACACTAGGGAAGCGTTCAAGAACTCTAGGTAAGATTTCTTCATCAATCAAAGCGACTAACTCAGCAGCAGTCGCTTCACTGTCATCAAGGTTGCCAAATACCCGTACCGTTCTAAATCCTGACTCGCGGTCAATAACACTTATGCCTGGCTTTTCAATAAACTCGGCTAATTCCGAAACAAGAATTTTGCTACCATCGGCCAAGGTTAGTAGGGCATGATCAAGTTGTCCTTTCTGCTCTCTCATAACTTTGGGATATCTCACCATCACCCTAACTTCTTCACTGTCACGCACCATGCGTTGCGCTTCAATACCATAAAAACTTTGTGCTATCTGGGTCGCAATACCTTCTGGGCTTAACCCCATTTCAAAGGCAATAGGTTTCAACTTGAGTTGCAGCTCAGTTCCGGCGGGATCTACCGTTGAGCCTAATTCATACAGACCCTTTACCTTAGCCAGTTCATTTAGCAACATGAGTCCTGCCTGATTAAGCTCACCGAGGTCTTTACTAAACAGTCGATAAGCAATATCACCATTATTGCTTTGTTGGTTAAGATCGGCACGAATATTAATGCTCTTCACGCCGGCAAATTCAGGCATATTATTGCGCCAGCGTCTGGCTAATTCAAAAGTGCCCATCGGACGTAAGTGCTCTTCTACTAGCGGTACAAGAATTCTACCGTTGGTATCATTGTTTGCGAAAACAAAAATATCGGTTGCCATCGCTTGTCCCATTTCTTGTTCTATTTGCTGATCTACCTCGACAACCATTTTCTCTAAAGCCTTTAATGCCGATAAGGTTTGTTCTTGTGAAACATTTTTATTCATTTCAATCGATATAGCAGGATAATCGTGATCGACTTTTGGCTGCATCACCACACGAATATTGCCAGAAATGATCAGAGATACCGCCAATACCAAAATAGCGATAAAAACAGTTAAGGTTGCATACCGATGGCGAATACATAAACTGATAAAATCTGTATATTGATTGGTTAAAAATGAGCTTATTGCTCGATTAAAGCCATGACGCCAATGTTTATCAGGCAGGGGCTTTATTTTCGCATGGGCCAAATGGGCAGGAAGAATAAGCTTGGACTCGATTAAACTAAAAAGCAGGCATAAAATAACCACGCCAGCAATTGCTTGAAACATACTCGCCATTACCCCTGAAGAAAACATAAAGGGCACAAATACCACTATAGTAGTTAACACACCAAAGGTTGCTGGCGTTGCTACTCGCTTAGTCCCCAGTACAATATTTTCAACAGAATGCCCATACAATTCTGTTTCATTATGGGCACTTTCACCAATCACTATCGCATCATCAACCACGATGCCAAGCACCATAATAAACGCAAACAAGGAAACAACATTGATACTAATACCAAAAAAAGGCAATAACCAAAAACAACCAAGGAAAGTCACGGGTAAACCTATAATTACCCAAAAGGCGAGTTTGGTTCTTAAAAATAATGCCAAAATAATAAAGACCAACAAACCACCCTGAAACATATTTTTTAACATGGTATCTAAGCGACCATCCAAGTAGTAAGTCATATCCACTAACAGGTGTAATTGATACCCTTGAGGTAATTCTTGGTTTTTAAAAGTAACATAGTCACGAACACTTTCGGCAACATCTGTTACTGATTGTTCCTTACTGGCGTTAACCCGCATATAGGTGGCATTCTTGCCATTGAGGCGCATGTAATTTATACGTTCTTCAAAACCGTCAATAACAGTGGCAACCTCGGCTAAATAGACTTTCTCACCACTATCGCCAGTTAATACTGGTATTCTTTCAAAGGCCCTTTTTGAATAGGCTTTATTCTCGTAGCGCAAACTAATAATACCATGACCTGTTTTAATTCGACCCGCTGAAATGTTTTTTGAATGCCGACCGATTGCTTGGCTAATATCTTTTATTGTTAAGCCGTACTCGCGTAGTAACTCAGGTTTAACTTCAATGCCAACTTCATAGGCTGGCATGGCATTAAAATCAACAAACGTAATATTTTTAAGCTGTAATAATTCATCTTCTATTGTTTGGCCTAGGTGCTTTAACTTCAGGTCATTGTCCGAACCGGTTAAGATCAACTCGACAGCTGACTGTATAGTTTCACTTTTAGATACCACCAAAGGCTCCATGGCAACCGGAAAACTTGCGATTGCATCTAGTTGCAACTTGATTTCATCTAAGCGCTGTAAAACATCTTGATCGCTTTCTAGTTCTACCGTAACTGAGCCGCCATTACGATAGGCCTGAGAGCGCATCAATTTAACCCCATCGATAGCTTTTAGCCTTTGCTCTATTTTGAGTAAAATACTTTCTTCTATTTCTTGGGCGGCGGCACCAGGATAACTTGCTCGGATATTAACGGTGTTAAATTCAGCTTGGGGAAACATTTGCCGTTGCATATTCATATAGCTCATCAATCCCATCACCAGGATGAAAACCATTAATAAATTAGCAGCTACCGGATTATGAGCAAAATAGCCAATAATACCTGCCTGACTATTTCGCTTCCCTAGCTCGTTTTGTTTTAGCAAACTTTTATCAGTCATCTATTTTCCCTCATCATTGAGATTGCTCATCTGAGCTAACAAGTTATGTTGGGAGCGAACTTTCATGCCTTTTTGTGGATATTCAGGTGCTTGACTGACGAGTACATCATCATCAGTTAAACCCGTAACAAAAACCCCTTTTCCTTCAGTGCGAAGTACAGTTATAGTTTGCTGCTTTAAGCTAGAATCATTATCAAGCAACCAGACCTGATTATTATCAAGCTCGTCTTGATCTAATAAATATACCTGTGCTAATTGTTTGGCTTGCACATTTACTTCAACAAATTGACCAAATTTAAGCCTAGCTAGCTTGCCTCTGATGCCATAAGGGTCTTGGATCGCTACTACAATATGATTCATTCGTGTTTTACCATCAACAATGCCTAAGTCTCTATCAACTATTGCCGCCCTAAAGCCCTGTTCAAAACCTATATTAGCTTTAAGACCATGAACACTCTTTGGTAAAAATGGCATATCTTGCCTTGGTATCGGTAAGTGGACCTCTGCCGATTCGATGTTATAGATTTCTCCTAATGTATTACCTGAAATTGCCAGCTGACCAAGACCAACGTTTTTTGAGATAACTAGCGCATCATATGGCGCGATCAGCAGAGTGCGTGCCAAATTTCGCTTGCTCTGACTTAATCTCGCTTGAGCCGATCTAACTGCTGCCTGAGCACTACGTAACTGAGGCTGATGCAAACCAAGGGCACTGCGTTTATCTTTGGCAACATTTTTAAGGTTTTCTTTGGCAACATTCGCTTTAGCTTTGCTTAGTTCCAGAGCACTGATTGCATGCGCTAGTGCAGCTTCTGATTCAATCAACTGTGTTTGATAGTCTTCCTGTTCTATGGTCATAATAATATCGCCCTTTTGGATAATGCCTCCGGCGATAAAACTGGCATGGACTTTATTAACTCGACCCGAAACTTGTAACGAAAGTAGTGTTTTTTCTTTCGCTTGTACTTCTCCCCAAGTAGTTAAGATGACTTGATGAGAAAGAGCCTGTAAGACACGTGTTTCGACCAGAGGGATAGCTTTACTACTGTTCTTTTGCTCTGCTTCTTTTACGCTCGCCGACAATATTCCCGAGGCTAACAACAAACTTCCACTAAGTATTAAGACGGGTAGTACGATTTTGAATGATATTTTCATAAGCTGAGCCCTGATAATCGATAAACAGGTTGAATTGCTCTCCGTAATGTTTTGAATTTACTGACTGTCATGCCTTTCTCTCCTTACAGCTAAAATTTACAAAAAATCAAATGATGCGGTAAAGCACACTTAATCAAACAACCCCTCCATACCAAATTAGTTAAATAAGTGAGCTATTTTTTAATGAGAAAAAAGGGATAAATACAAGGCGTAAAATTCAGTAATTAGTTATTCTAATTATGAAGTTTATAACGCAGTAGTTATTCCTTTCAGCCATTAAAAATGGACAGTTAATTATTCAAATTGGTATCAAGTTGTCTGGAAGTAATTTCAACAGCTTATACCAGCGAAAGCGTCTGAATGGGACGAGTTGGATGTGCAATTCGGACGAATCGCACATATTTTGAAGGGTTTTATACCAAATCTATTAAGTTAGTTCCCACTCAGAGCTTGTCAGCGTTTTGAGAACAAATAGAATATTTTTGTATATAGTCATTCTATATTAAAGAAATTCTGTGCGGTTATCGAATTGCTGACTAACTCCCAAAGGCCGAGTTTAAAAAGCTGACAGACTACGTTATTGATTTTGACAAGGGAGTAACCATTTTCTTCAATCAAAGCCTTGCCTATCAGCCTTTTTAAATCTCGCTGAGTGGGAAGAAACTTATTAGAATTGGTATTAGTTTGCTTAAATAGCTAATTGCTTGCGATATTGACTAGGAGTCAATTTAACAAACTGTTTGAAAACGGCGTTAAAAGTGCTTCTTGAGGAGAAACCTGCCCTCATGGCAAGGTCAAGTATCTTAATTTCTTTATCATTTTTCATCTTTTCGCAGATATAATTTATTCGGTATTCATTAACAAATTGGTAGAAATTTTTCCCTTCGTGCTGGTTTAATACTTCAGATAAATGATGCGTACTGATGCCAACGGCTTCTGACAAACGCGTAAGTGTTAACTGACTATCCAAATAGGTCTGATGCGCTTGCATGTGTTGCCTGACGACCTTTAACAAGCTACTTCTGATACTCGGGTCTAATGCGCCTGAATTGGTATTAGAGGCGGTATCGTCAGCTATACTACTAGTTTCAGGGCTAGATCCATTACTGATCTCAATAACAGCCACTTTTTCAGACAGTGTTATTTCAGCTGAGTTCTCCTCCTCTGCTCCATTAGCACTTATTTTTAATTGGGTAATTTTAAATAAGTTTTGATTATGCCATTGCGCCATTGCAATGCTATAAATGAGGACAATAATTAGTACCTCACTTGCAATATAAAAAACATAAGGATACTTCTCTGTACCCTTCATTTCATTTAAGGACCAAATAACCAAGGCTAAAAGTAGCAATTTCCATATCCAGGAAAACATTTCAGGATTAAAGTTTGACAATGTTTGATTAGCTTTATTTTGAATTCGCCGCACCATAAGCATACTAAAACCCAGATAAACAAAAGCCTGTACAGACACAATCGTATCCGCTATTTTTAAGTTTTTTAAACTCTCTTTGCTATTTAACATGACCTCGAGCTTTACTTCAGGTGATGACAAAAATAATTCAATATTGAGCAAATAACAAATAACCAATGGCAGGAAGTGCCAGAGATCTTTCAGAGCAAAGGAGCGGTCAATAAGAGCATGACGACAATATAAATATAAAATTGCACCAAAGCTCGCAGGCAAAAATGCATGAAAGCCAATTAAGAATGAAAAAATATTTAACTCTTGATCTAGGTATATAAATGGACCTAAAAAACGCAATGCCAGCAGCAGGCAGAAAGTGCCCAATATACGACTAGCAGTGGATGATTTAACACTAAAGATAAGTAGTCCCGCCAGTAATAATCCCTGAAAAACACCTATAACATACAAATATTGCATTAAAATCGACATAAATACCCTTCGACTAAATAAAGGATAAAAACACTACTTATAGTATTAACTATTTGATACTTTGTTAATAAGAGGAAGGGACTATTCATATTTACTGCGCTATCGACAAAAAAAATTTTGGCATAAGTTACTCTCAATCCATGAAAATATTACGGTTAGTTACAGACCGAGTAGAATTTGTTAAAAAGATAACATAAAGAATTGAGGGTATAATATGATTTATTCAAAGTTAAGTCCCGCCCTATTTAATAAGCTCACAAAATGTCTATGTATATAGATGATAAGAAATAACAAGTATGTTCATTAAATCACAAGTTGATATGAGAAATTATAAAGTAGATCATTTTTGTTAAAGTTAATATCTTTGTAAAGTTTTTCTACTCATTAGAGAAAATAATCATTAAAAAGTATTAGTATGTCTTCAATGAGAATAAATTAATCCTACTTCATTAAAGTTTGAACGTAAGATGGAAACAGAATTAGCACAAACAAAAAAGCCCGAACATTTCTATTCGGGCTTTTTTTTAAATGGTTTAAGCTACAACTATAGAGTTAAACTCTATTACATCATGCCGCCCACACACAAGGCAATCAATTGATAATTAATAAAAAAATAAAATATAAATAATGGGATACCCCATTTTATACCCCCGACCAATCAAGAGTCTTTGTTACGGCTAACTTTAATGCTCTTCAACTAAGTACTCGTCAACATTTACCGAGATAATACGTTTGAATGTAAGATACACATAAACCAACATACCAAGTGTCATGCCTATTAATGAATATTCTATCTTAGGTAAAAAACTACTCGCAACTGTAATGCTCACGCAAATAAAGGTATTAGATATAATAGCCCTCCGCCAAGGTGGGAATGCATACCAATAA
>Ga0209395_1001433_pt1 | contig 33334 bp, 36 predicted proteins | sample GOMGulsemesocosm_3_FD_184635 | JGI IMG/M metagenome (GOLD analysis project Ga0209395, IMG submission 184635) | Methane-oxidizing microbial communities from mesocosms in the Gulf of Mexico - GOM9D Gulf of Mexico (SPAdes) (version 2) | ecosystem: Environmental > Aquatic > Marine > Cold seeps...
GTGATTGATATTACGAGCAAGAATGTCAGCTTCACGATAAGCCATTGGCTCTAATCGGCTTGTATAGTTTTTAGTTTTTGATATTTGCAAAATACTTTCACTAATTTCTTTAAGCGGAGAAGATATCGTATTTTCTAAACGGAAAGCGACAATGAAAACCGCTATTAATAATGCAAAGCAACAAATAATCAACAAAACAACTGAATTATTGTAGTAGCCTAACTTGTTGTTAATTTGGATATAAGTGTGACCGATTAATTTTTCCTGATACATGATTGGAGTAAAGTACTCAATGATACCGGCATTAATTCTAGGTTGAACTAAAGATTTTTTTTCTTGTTCTGTCAAACGAAAGGCATTAATACTTTGATTATCATTTTGCTTTCTTTGATGTCGATAAATAGTAAAAATACCAACCTGTTCACCCACTGGGTTACTTGGATAAAATTTATAAATATCAATGTAATGAATGTTTTTAACGGCAGTGAAATTTTGCAGTTTTGCTGATAATTCAACACTGTTATCTTGAATAATATCGTCAGTACTTAATTTTGCTATAAGTTCAGACCAGTGTTGAATATTGTCAATGGCCCGTTGATTAGATTCTGTTAAAAATTGCTCATTAATAAAAAAGAGACTTAAACTAACAAAGATGAAAACAAAGCCAACAACATATATTAGCAAGGAATTACGTATAGATTTCACTCTTGTTATTGGTTTCATTTTATTACTTACTGCAAAAATTATCCTTACTTCGATAATTGGTGAAAAATGGGAATATTGCAACTAATGTTTGCAGTATTAACGCATTAGTTTCTACTTTGGTAAATGCTAAAGCCCTGTTTGTTACATAACCTTTGGGTTTTACCAATCGATTTTTCCATAATGTCTTGATATTTTAGGAAGCTATTAGCGACTATGGTTAACGAACCCCCTTTATTTATATGGGCTTTAATGCCCGTTAAAAAATTTTCTGTTGCAGCATAATGAGTTTTAATGCCTTGATGGAATGGAGGGTTGGAGAAAACGTACTGATATTTACCTGAAATATTGGACAGACTATTTGTGGCAATAACATTTCCTGATAGCCCATTTATCGCTAAAGTTTTTATTGCCGACTCTATTGCTAGCGCGCTAACGTCGGCTAAAGTTAATTCAATTTCTTTATGTTTTAATCCTAGAAAGCAGGCTATGACACCAGCACCACAACCAAAATCTAATAATTTTCCTGATATCTGTTTTGGCTTTGGTAGAGATCCCTTGTTCGACAAGTTTTCTAATAAAACTGCAGTGCCGATGTCAAGCTTAGCTTGGCTAAATACTCCTGGTAAAGCGGCAACGTTCAATTCAATATTTTCTATGGATACTTGGTAATAATGAAACCAATCATCAATATTAAAAGGGGTATGATTTTCACTGAGCTGAGCTTGAAATAACAGGCAATGGCGAGCTGAGTCTACTTTATCGCAATAATTGAAAGTATCTTTTGTTAACTTATCTATTGATTTAATACCGCTTTTATTCTCACCTACAATTAAAATAACACTCTCGTTGTTGGTACATATTGGCAACATAGCTAAAATAAACTTGAGCTCATTTTTGCTTTTAGGAAAATGAATTATTATCAAATCATGCAATACACTTTTTTGATAAGAAGCAGCAAAGATAGTGTTAATGCTTGGCGTCGTTAATTTTTTATGATCGAGGTGCAGTTCAAAATTACTGGTGAAGTGTGTTATTTGGCTAGCTGAATTTTTTTGATAAAGTTGACTGCTTAACTCATCAGCAGGCATGTTAATTAATAATGGGGCATTAGAGAGTAGTAAATCTTCATTCCGCAACAATACTTGGCTTAAATTCGAAAGAGACATGTATTTTCCTGAAAAATATAAAAAGTTAAGCCATTACAGCGATAAAAACAGGTATTAATATGTCATACATTCTACTAGAATATTTTTATACCACCAAGGTTATCAACGTGTGTTATCGAGGAAAGGGATATTTTTTCTAAATTACTGTGTAAATTAAAAGTATTATGGTTGGTTAGCCATGTACGACATTTATTAAAATTGATTCGATATTTGTGGTTACCCAAGTTATGCTCAAATCAGCCTACTGTAGAGGTTTATTTGGCTTTAAATGACCCCCATAGCTTTATGTTGGTACAAGTGCTTCCTGAACTAGCGGAGCGCTTTTCGGTAAAGTTTGAACTTTTCCTTATCTATGAAAGTGTTCCCGGCGTGACTATTGAACCTAAGTTAATGCGCCAATGGTCGTTGAAAGACGCTAACTATATAGCGACTCAATATGGCTTAACCAAGGTTGATAAACTGCCAAATAGTAGGGCATTATTAACTGGGCAGCAACTTTGGCAACTGACACCAAAAACTTTAGCCAATGCCGTCGATATTTTTCAAAAAACGTGGTTTGATCAATTCGATGACTACTATGATGCGTCAACTCCTGTTATAAATTTTCAAATTAAAAATCAACAACGCTTAATTCACAAAGGACATTATTTGCCTGCTGCAATGTTTTTTGCAGGAAATTGGTTTATTGGTATTGACCGATTAGCGCATTTAGAGCGTCGCTTAAATACTTTGCAACTGAATAAAAGTATGAATGAAAATAGTGATTCGCCCGTTCGATATAGTGCTAATGCTTTAACCTTTGAAAAGCGCGTTAATGAACAGTTGATAGATGAATGCCAAATCTTTATTTCTTTACGGAGTCCATACTCTTATTTAGGTTTTATAAAAGCTAAACGATTAGCTAACCATTACCAAGTATCTTTGAAAATAAGGCCACTTGTACCATTAATGATGCGTGGCCTTCATCTAACAAATAATAAACAAAAATATATTATTGATGATGCCATTCGAGAAGCTCTTCAAGCGGATATCCCTTTTAGTGCAACTACTTGCCTGACAGAGAAAGGTATTATCAACTGCTACCAAGTGTTTGCTTATGCTGAACAACAGGGAAAATCGACAGACTATATTGAAGCTATATTTAAAGCAATTTATGTTAATAATATTGATTTAGCAATTTTGACTAACCTTCAAAGTATTTGTCAAACACTTGATTTAGATTATCAGCAAGCACTACTTTATGGCGAGAGCCACGATTGGCAACAATGGTCTGATGTTAATCAAACAGCGCTTGATGAAATTGGGTTATGGGGAGTACCTTGCTTTAGTTATCAAGATACTAACTGTTGGGGACAAGATCGTTTAGCGCAAATTGAGCAAGCAATTATTTCTTCTAAGGTAGCCGCTTCATAATATGATCATTTCATAACTTATAATATATCGATTCTATTTCTCATTTAGCCGTCTATTGACGCGCTATTAGAATAAATGTTCTAATAGCGCCGTCCTAATTCTTAATAAATTGTCTTTGGGTTTTTCTAACCCATGATGATTTAATGAAAAAGGGCCAGAAGAGGAGCATTAACCAGGTAGTTATCATAAAGAGATCAAACTCTATTGATTGATAACGAGGGGGATTAATGCCGAGATAAGTGAATTTTTGATGATTTACTTGTCGGTTGTTTGGGTTGAATCCTGACAATTGTCACCTGTTCTCAAAGAAAACTTTGAGCACATAATGGTGGAGAGCTTCTGGCCTTTGTAAAGCCTGGCCCTCACCTTAAAGTGATGTGTTTAGGTGGCACAATCGCCTAAAAGTTCTCCGAACGAACAGAGTTCGAGAGAAATGAATCAAATACAATATTCAAAAAAAACTAGCTTAAATAAAGTGAGCCATGATGCTCAAATCAACCTTCATAATACTATTTTGTGGACGGCTTTAGTCACACCATTACTGGCTTCTGGTGACATAGACTTCACCAGTTTAGAAGCAATTGCCAACCAACAAGCTGATGCAGGCAATGGTATTGTTTTACTGGGTAGCACGGGCGAAGGTCTCGCATTAAGTGCGCAAGAACAACTCAGTATTGTTGAGTTTATTTGTCAGTTATCATTGACTGCGCCACTAATGGTTGCCGTTGGTGGCTACCACTTAAGTGAACAAATAAACTGGATACATACCTGTAACCAATTACCAATACATGGCTATTTACTCGGTAGCCCTATTTATGCCAAACCCGGTGTTGTCGGGCAAACACAGTGGTTTAGTGCCTTACTCGATTCTGCAAAATTTCCTTGCATGCTTTATAACGTGCCATCACGCAGTGGTGTTTCAATTCCTGTTGAAACCATACAAGCGGTGCAAAATCATCAAAATTGTTGGGCGTTAAAAGAAGCTAGTGGTGATTTAAATCAGGTGCTGGCTTATCGTCAATACTGTCCAGATGTTGCGCTTTATAGTGGTGAAGATGCGATGATGCCCTACTTAGCACAAGCGGGTGTGAAAGGCTTAGTCTCGGTGTGCAGTAATGCTTGGCCACGAGCAACACATAAATATGTAGAGCTCTCGTTGGCGGGAAAAACGCAAGGATTATTTCCGCTTTGGCAAAATGGAGTTGACGAACTTTTTCAGGTTTCAAGCCCCATTCCTGTTAAAAATTTAATGAATCAAAAGCAAATGATCGCCACGCCTTTTTTGCGTGCGCCTTTAACGGCTTTAGAACTTGTTGATAACAACTCACTGTTGGCTTCTGACAAGTTAATTAATCAGTGGTTTGAAAATCAAAGCTAACTGATCTGATAACCCTTTTAGAACCACTTATTTCGTAAGACTTATTTTAAATAATATAAGAGTAGTAAAACAATGAATTGGCAAGAAACATTAACTGAATTAGAAGCAGGCACAGTACGCGCGGCAAACAAAGACGAACAAGGTAACTGGCAGGCAAATATTGCTGTAAAAGAAGCCATTCTTGCGGCATTTAAAGCCGGAGAGAACATTGCATTTGATGGTGTTTATAAAGGTTTTGTTGATAAGCATAATTTACCAGCACGTGAATTTACCGCCGATGATAAAGTACGTTTAGTGCCTGGAGGCTCTTCGGTGCGCCGTGGTGCTCATGTTGCTGCCGGTGTTATTATTATGCCGCCAGCTTATATCAATGTTGGCGCTTTTGTTGATACTGGTACTATGGTTGATAGCCATGCATTAATTGGTTCGTGTGCGCAAATCGGCAAAAATGTGCATGTATCTGCGGCGGTACAAATTGGCGGTGTATTAGAGCCGGTAGGTGCAAGCCCTGTGATCATAGAAGACGGCGCTTTTTTAAGTGCTGGCGTAGTCATTGTTGAAGGTATTGTGGTGAAAAAAGACGCGGTATTAGCACCGGGTGTTTCACTTTCAGCTTCAGTGCCTGTTTATGATTGTGTTAATCAAGTGATGCTAGACAAAGGAGCTGATATTCCTGAGCGCGCCGTAGTTGTACCGGGTACGCGTCCTGTTTCGGGGGAGTGGGCAAAATCACAAGGCTTGAATATGGCTTGTGCGTTAATCGTGAAGTATCGTGATGAAAAAAGTAATGCCTCGTTAGAACTTGAATCTATTTTACGCTAATCACTTGATTTAGTACTTATAAATAACAGGAATATAAATGTCTGAACTAGCCCATGTTGCCAGTTGTTTTACATCATCTTCTGGCGTTGAACTAGCTGAACAATTAGTGAAACAACAAAGCGAAAGCGCACTACAAGAAGGTTATTTTGTTTATCATCTTGATGCTCTTAAAGCGCATTTATCTCACCTACAGCGCCAAGATGTTATCAAACTCTGGTTTGCGGTAAAAGCGAACCCGTTATCTAAAATCATTCAAACTTTGGATGGTGCAGGGTTTAACTTTGATGTCGCCAGTAGTGGTGAGTTAGCGCAAGTATTAAAGCAGGGCATAACGCCTGAACGCATTTTAAATACAGGGCCTGCGAAGTCAAAAGTGCAAATAAAGACGTTTATTGAACAAGGCGTTAATATTTTTGTCGCAGAAAGTTTAAACCAATTAACTTGGTTGAATGAAGCGGCGCTTGAATACAAGGTTACACCGCAAGTGTTATTAAGGGTACAGCTACAATGGCCTGATGGTGAAAGAAATCCTTTGGGAGGTAATAGTTTAACGCCTTTTGGTTTGTCGGTTAAAGAATGGCAAAGCATTCAGGTAAGTGACTTTTCAAACTTGGATATTTGTGGTCTGCATATTTTTCAGTGGGGAAATATGCTTAACAATGAAAAAATGTTTTCGTTGTGGTCTCAAATGGTACCGCCATTAACTCAGCTTGCCGACGATATTGGCATGACATTGAAGATATTAGATTTAGGTGGCGGCTTAGGTATTGATTATTTACAGCAAGGAGAAACACTTTCTTGGCAACAAATACTCAATGACTTAGGAGAAATAAAACAACAAGCTGGTGTGGAAGAATTATGGTTAGAGCTTGGTCGTTTTGCTGTAGCCGAATGTGGTTATTATGTTGCACCAGTCGTTGATAGAAAAACAAACTATGAGCAAGAGCAGTTAGTACTAGCTGCGGGAATTAATCACTTATTACGCCCTGCGATCACCGACCAGCCTTTTCCTGTAAATTTACTGCGGAGCTCAGCACAAGAAAAACAATTGTTCGATATTCATGGCCCGTTATGTACCAGCATGGACAAGTTAGGCAACTTAGCCTTGCCAAGAGATGTGACTATAGACGACCAGCTAATATTTGGCTTTTGCGGTGCTTATGGTTTTACCGAGAGTATGCCGTTTTTTCTTTGTCATCATATCGCAGCTGAATATGTTTTCAGTCAAAACAAATTAACTGAAGTTAGAGCATCGCAACCCGCAAATTGGTATTTAAGATAAAAAATTATAGAGTAAACAAACAATGAGCCAAGCCAGAAAAGAAGCTAAGAATGAAGTAATAAAAGAAATAATGCACGTGGGTGAGATGGCAAGTGGCGCGGCATTAACTGTTCCAGTTTATCGTTTGAAAGGTGATCCCGATGCACCGAGTGTTTATATTCAAGCGAATATGCATGGTGCTGAAGTACAGGGCAATGCGGTTATTTTTCAATTATTAGAATTATTGAAAAATACTGAAATCAACGGTGATATTACCTTAGTGCCTTATGCGAATCCTGTTGCTTGTAACCATAAAAATGGTGAGTATACCCTTGGCAGGTTTGATCCTATCACCGGAGTGAATTGGAATCGAATGTATCATTTTGATGAAACTATCATTAAGCCGTTTGTGCGTGAATGTATTGGTAAAAGTGATAAAACCATTGAAGCTAATTTCAAGAAACTAATGATCGAAAGTATTGAAGAAAAGCTCGATCATAATATTTACGGCTTAACTACCGGACAACGCATTGCCTACCAATTACAGCGATTAGCGCATCAAGCTGATTATGTTTTAGATTTACACACAGGACCAATTTCCAGTAAACATTTATATTGCCCTGAATACGCACAAGACAGTGCGAAGTACTTTGACATTCCTCACACCTTGTTAATTCCTAACGACTTTGATGGTGCATTAGATGAAGCTACTTTTTGCCCTTGGTGGAAGTTGCAAGAAGCGTTTGCAGAGTTAGGTATCGACTTTTCTATTCGTTCAGCAAGCATCAACAAAGAAAGCTTTACTGTTGAATTAGGCTCGCAAGAACAAATTGATCTTGATGTTGCTAGAGAAGATGCCAAAAGCATCATGAACTATTTACAGCATAAAAAAGTGGTCAATACCGTGGAATATCAACCACAAACTATGACGCGTTACGGCTGTTATTTAAAATACTACAAAGCGTTTTATTCACCAATGGGTGGCATGGTGGATTATTTAGCTGAATTTGGTAAACCTTTGGCTGCAGGTGAGCCATTAGCAAGAATTCTGCGGATGGACAATTACAATGTCGGTAATGAAAAGGGGGATGAAAACCCATTGCATTACATATCTCTCGACAAAGAAGTGATCCCAATTTTGCATTTTGCTTCAGCAAGTGTAAACCAAGGTACTGAGTTATATAAGGTTTTTAGTGAGTATTTTGAATTGTAGATTTAGCTGACTGTTTCAAAAAAGCCTGATGAATTATCATCAGGCTTTCAATATTTATACGAAAAAAGTAGTTATACCTTTCTATGTTTTGCATAAAGCTACAACTTAATATGCTCTTTTAAATAAGCAAATAAATCTCGGTAATATTTGCCTGGCTTTTCTGCTTTATGTTCTTTAGTGGCTTGACGTACTAGTTGACGTAACTTCTGTCTTTCCATGCTTTGATGTTCGCTCAATAAAGTTTCAACAACATCATTGCCTTGAGCTATTAACTCGTCTCTAGTATTTTCTATACGTATAAACTTAGCGGTTTCTTGTTGATGTTTATTCGCCATCACATCGAGTGCATGGTTAATGGGCCCAAGTTCAGTTTCTGATAATACTTTGGCCATATGACGAACATGACGACGGAGCGCTTCATGCTTATTCTTGATTTTATCTGCAAGCTTTAGGTCTGCTGCTAATGCTTCGGTAAAGGGAATTTTACTACGCTGGTGCTTGCTTAGCTTGATTAACTCCATAGCAAAGTTTTGCAATTGTAGCATTTCGCGCTTTATTTCAGATTTACTTTTTAATTCTTCATCGAATTCATCGATATCATGTTCAGACTGGGGCATAATGAAACTATGTTTTAAATGTATATTTTAAATAATGCTCAGTAGTATACAGCAAACTTATTCAAAGCCATACAGCAAACACTGAGTCTGTATGCAGCATTGTATTTATGAACAGAGAGATTTAGATAACTGATGACAGATCCAAACCAAATGAAAAACCAAATAGAGCAAGTAAAAGGCCGTGTTTCTGAAGTGATCGCTTTAGCAAAATCATTAGGCGCTGATGGCGCTGAAGTTGCGATGAGTCGACAACAAGGTTTGAGTGTTAGTACAAGATTAGGTGAGGTTGAAACCGTTGAATTTACCAATGATGGTGCTTTAGGTATTACGGTTTATCAGCAAGGAAGAAAAGGTAGTGCATCAACTGCTGATTTGTCAGATGCGGCATTAAAGCAATCTGTTGAAGCGGCGATCAATATTGCCAAATACACTTCTGTTGATGATTGTTCAGGCTTAGCAGATAAAGAAATGTTGGCGATGCAACCACAAGATTTAGATTTACATCATGCTAAAGCTTTAAATACTGACCAAGCGATTGCTATTGCAAAAAATTGTGAAGATACAGCCTTAGCTTATGATAAACGTATAACTAATTCTGACGGTGCTACTTTAGCGAGCTTCGATGGCTTTAAAGTTTATGGTAATACTCATGGGCAGTTAGTGGGCTATGCTAGTTCTCGTCATAGTTTAAGTTGTGTGATGATTGCCAATGAAAATGATGATATGCAACGAGATTATGCTTATACCGTTAATCGTGATTTCGATAAGTTAATCAGGGCTGAAACTATCGGTCAACAAGCTGCGCAAGAAGCCTTATCACGTTTGCACGCGAGAAAACTATCAACGGGCAAAGTTCCAGTGATGTTTCGTGCTGATATTGCCAATACGTTATTTGGCCACTTTATTGCAGCGATCAGCGGTGGTAACTTATACAGAAAGTCTTCATTTTTATTAGATGGTTTAGGAAAACAAATTTTTCCTGATTTTTTGACCATTGAAGAAAGACCTCATATTCAAAGAGCATTAGCCAGTAGCGCTTTCGATAGTGAAGGTGTACTCACCCAGGATCGCAGTATTATTAGCGCAGGTGTTTTAGAAACGTATTTATTAACCAGCTATTCGGCACGTAAACTTGGCTTAAAAACTACCGGACATGCTGGTGGCATCCATAATTGGTTGGTTTCTGCTAATGGTGGTGATTTTGCTGATATGCTTAAACAGCTGGGTACAGGTTTTTTAGTTACTGAATTAATGGGGCAAGGGGTTAATGTGGTTAACGGCGACTATTCTCGTGGTGCTGCAGGGTTTTGGGTAGAAAATGGCGAAATAGCTTATCCCGTGTCAGAAGTGACTATTGCAGGTAACTTAAGTGATATGTTTAAAAGCATTGTTGCCATTGGGAACGATACCGATATGAAAGGTAGTATTCGTACGGGTTCAATTATATTAGCTGAAATGCAAGTTGCGGGTAGTTAATTTTAACCGAGTAGAAGCGTAGCAGTCCCAAGGAAAGCAAATATACCTACCACATCAGTAATGGTGGTTAAAATAACACTACCAGCAAGTGCGGGATCGATATTCATTCTTTTCAATAATAAAGGAATGGTAACACCCGCAATGCCAGCTGCGGTCATATTCATCAGCATTGCAAATGCAATGACTCCACCGAGCATAAAATCTTGTTTCCATACTGCGACTACTATAGCGATTAATAGTGCCCAGATGATGCCGTTAAAAAAACCAACGGCTAATTCTTTGTAGAGTAAAATTCGAGAATTACTTTCTGCAACGTGACCAAGTGCCATACCCCGAATAACTAGCGTTAAGGTTTGGTTGCCTGCAACTCCACCCATGCTGGGAACTAAAGTATTTAATATCGCTAAAATCGCCAATTGACCAAGAATATCTTCAAATAGGCTAGAAACGGCTACCGCTAATAATGCCGTAATCAAGTTAACCCCTAACCATATTGAGCGTTGTTGTGTAGATTTTAATACGGGGGCAAAGGTATCTGCTTCGTCATCTAAACCCGCCATACTCATCATAGAATGTTCTGCTTCTTCACGAATGATATCAATGACATCATCAATAGTGATACGACCCAATAAGCGGCCATTTTCATCAATAACGGGAGCTGAAAACCAATCAAATCGTTCAAAGAGTTGTGCGACTTCATTTTCAGGCATATCAGCATTAATTGCCTGCACATCCGCATCGATCAGGGTTGAAATAACAACTTCTGTTTTTGCTGTCACTATGGCGGATAATGATACCGCTCCGATAAAGTGATCAGTGCGATCAACAACGTAAAATGAATCTGTTGATTCAGGTAACTTTCCTTTTAACCGCAAATAACGCAAAACGACATCAACCGAAACGTCAGGACGGATGGTGATGGTATCGGTATTCATGATGGCGCCAGCGGTATCTTCTTCATAAGATAATGCGGTTTCAACCCGACTCCTATCTTGTGAATCCATCGATTTTAGTACTTGTTGATATACACTGTCGGGTAAGGTTCTTAATACTTCGGCTAAATCATCAACATCCATGCCTTCGGCGACAGCAGCTAGTTTCTCTGGTCGAATGTTTTTTAATATACCTTTACGAACTTCTTCATTGAGTTCTTCTAGTACTTCACCATGATGATCAGGATCGATTAATTGCCATAAGATGGTGCGGCTTTTACGAGGAGAAGACTCTAAAATTAAGGCGAGATCAAAAGCGGGCATGTCTTGCAGTAATTTTCGAACATGTACAAACATGCCGCTACCAAGTGCTTCATAGACTTGTTGCAGCTTTTGTTGACTAAGGTCTTGTTCTGAAATTTCCGGCATAAATACCCCGTGCCGTTATAAGCGGTATTTGAAAAAATTTATCCGTCTGGTATTAACTGAGCAGTTTGAAATACAATTCTTTGATTGGTCAGCCAGTTGTAATAAGTTTATCTTAACTCACCAGTTTTTTCAGCTTTTTTATTATCTTAAGTAAATAAAATAGTAAAAAAATTAAGGTTACTCACCTTCATCAAATTTATCGCAAAATAGCTGACAAACATCGGTTAATGCCTGTTTAGCATCACAGCCCTCAGTGATAATGGTAACCGTTTTTCCTTGTCCGCCAGCCAGTAACATTAACCCCATAATACTAGTGGCTTCTGCTTGTTTACCATCAAGTTCAATGATCACCTTGGCCTGGTATTTTTGACTCAACTGCGCAAGTTTTGTTGCAGCTCTGGCATGAAGTCCGAGTTTATTGGTGATCAACAATGATTTTTTAAACGAAGCCATATTTTTGCTTAAAGGTTAAATAAAAGATACAAATGGAATTATGTACCCTTAATTTGCAAGTCACGGTGGCGAGCTTGAACGTCAGGCCTTTCCTTGCGTAAGTTATTAGCTAGTAACTCTGCGATGTAAACTGACCTATGTTTACCACCAGTGCAGCCGATCGCGATGGTAATATAGCTTCTATTATTGCGCTCTAAATGCGGTAGCCAAGTCATCATGAAGCTATTAATCTGCCAAACAAATTTTGTGACAATTGGTTGGCTCGCTAAAAAATCTTGCACTGGTTGATCTAATCCTGTGTAAGCTTTTAAATCTTTTTCCCAAAATGGGTTGGGTAAAAAACGCGCATCAAACATGTAATCAGCATCTTGTGGTACACCATGTTTGAAACCAAAAGATTCAAATACTATAACCATAGAGCCCGATTTTTTACCAAGAATTCTTTCTCTTACTAAATCAGCTAATTGATGTGGTGTTAACTGACTAGTATTAACATATTGATTCGCGCGAGTTGATATTGGCTCAAGTAATTTCTTCTCTAACGAGATCGCTTGATCAAGCGCTATATTTTGCTTTATTAGAGGATGTAAACGCCGAGTTTCACTAAAACGTTTAATCAAATCACTATCATCAGCATCCAAATATAAGATATTCAAATCAACTGCATTTGGCAGGTAATCTAGGATTTCTGAGACATCATTTGGATCCGCGGGTAAATTACGAACATCTAAGCTTACAGCAACAGTTTCATAGTCATTAATTACGGTATGAGTTAACGCAGGTAATAAGTTAACTGGAATGTTATCAACACAATAGTAGCCGAGATCTTCTAATACTCGCAAGGCGACACTTTTTCCTGAGCCTGAACGACCACTAACAATGGTAAGTTTCATATCTAATCTATTTCCTTGAAGGTATCAGTAGTTAATTTATTCGTTGGCTTGTTGAATTAGAGAATATAATTCTTGATTGGTTTTGCATTGTCTAACTTGTTTACAAAACTGTTTATCACTAAATATTTTGGCGATATCTTGCAAGGTTGATAGATGTTCTTGACAGTGTTCTTCTGGTACAAATAAAGCGATATAAACGTCAACATCACGATTGTCTATTGCATCAAAAGCAATTGGGTTCTCAGTTGTTGCCAATACAGCGATAACTTGCTCACTGTCTTTTAACCTACCATGAGGAATAGCTATGCCATTTCCTATGCCGGTAGACCCCATTTTCTCTCTTACCATTAAACTTTCAAGTAAGCTGTAGGTATTAAAATTATCGAGTGATTGTGCCGCTTGTTCACAAATAACTTCAAGGATTCGCTTTTTGCTGGTAGCAGGAACTGCACATAAAGTGCAGTTCAAGGTAAGCATGCTATTTAACTTCATAATGGCTTCTGAAAAGAATCAACGGTAACTAATGTTGAGTGATTTTACCTTTGTATTTGAGGATTTGTCGATCAAGTTTATCTACAAGGGCATCAATTGAGGCATACATGTCAGAATTTTCGGCTTTTGCGTGTACTTCAGTGCCATTTAAGTGCACGGTCGCTTCAGCAATTTGGTTTAATTTCTCTACAGTTAATACCGCATGAACATTATTAATGTGGTCAAAATGTCGCTCCAATTTGGCAAATTTTGTATTAACATATTCGCGTAACGCTTCGGTAATTTCTACGTGATGACCTGAAAGATTAATTTGCATAAGCTTAAATCCTTATTTAGGGGTTAGAGTAAACTTTTTCGTTGGTTTGAAGGCGGAATAGACAATGATTCACGATATTTAGCTATGGTTCGACGTGCTACATTGATACCTTGGTCAGCTAATAGTTCTGCCATTTTACTATCACTTAATGGTTTGGCAGGTACTTCTGCTGCAACTAGCTTCTTAATTAATGCTCGTATGGCTGTTGATGAACACTCACCACCATTCTCTGTACTGACATGACTTGAAAAGAAAAATTTGAGTTCAAAAATTCCTCTTGGAGTATGCATATATTTTTGTGTTGTTACTCTTGAGATGGTTGACTCATGCATATCAACGGCTTCGGCGATGTCATTGAGCACCATAGGGCGCATAGCTTCATGGCCGTGTTCAAAGAAGCCTTGTTGACGTTGTACTATACAATTCGATACTTTAAGTAAGGTATCATTCCTACTTTCAAGGCTTTTAATAAACCATTTAGCTTCTTGTAAGTTTGAGCGAATGAATTGTGTATCAGAGCTCGATTTCATTGAGCGAACCATTGAGGCGTATTGCTGATTTACTGATAATTTTGGTGCAGTATCTGGATTCAGCTCTACCACCCAACGACCATTTTTCTTTTCTACCGAGACATCAGGAATTACATATTGATCATCACTTTTAATAACACTGTCGCCTGGACGTGGGTCAAGCGTTTGAATTAAGCGGATCACTTCACGTAATTGTTCTTCTTTTAAACGAGTTTTACGCATGATTTGTCGATAATCGCGGTTTCCGAGTAAATCGATATGATCTCTAATCACTTGTTTACTTTCTTCAAGCCAAGGCGTTGATTTATCAAATTGGTTGAGTTGAATGATCAAACACTCTGCAATTGAACGAGCACCAACACCAATAGGATCAAAGAGATTGATACGTTTTATTACCACCTCTACTTCATCGAGTTCAAGGTCTTCAATACCAATACTTTCAAGAATATCTTCGGCGCTAACGGTTAAGTAACCAGCATCATCAATGGCATCGATAATAGCAGTCGCAATAGCCTGATCGGTGTCGGTAAATGGGGTTAAATCCATTTGCCAGCGTAAATGGTCCTGAATGGAGTCCTTAGTTTCACCTTGATAGGTATAATCATCAGAAGCTGGACCAACAGCGCCGCTGGATGTTCCTGCGCTATAGCTGTCATCCCAAGTAGTGTCGATATTAAGCTCTTCCGGAATATCGGTTTTATCCATTGCCTCTGAAGTGTTAATTTCATCTATGGTTGGAGCGGCATCTTCACTGCCATCTGATACCGTAGGTGTTTGTTCAGTCGCTGTAGCGGAAAAAGCCTCTTCAAGATTATCAGGTTTTGACTCTTGGTCTGGGCTAACAGATTCATCTACTTCAAGTAGAGGATTACTTTCTAATGCTTCTTGTATTTCTTGTTGTAAATCCAACGTTGACAGCTGCAACAGCTTGATCGCTTGTTGCAGTTGAGGAGTCATGGTCAACTGTTGTCCTATTCGGAGCTGCAGAGTAGGGCGCATTAAATGGTTTCTTTCCTATTACTTTTTATTTTCATGATAATTTTTATATTCACTAGGCTTATTATCTTCACTATAACGTGAATTGCTCTCCAAGGTATACATCTCTTACGTGTTGATTTGCAAGAATTTGCTCAGCATTTCCTTGTGCTATTAATTCTCCATGGCTAACAATATAGGCATGCTCACAAACATCTAATGTTTCACGGACATTATGATCAGTAATTAATATGCCGATACCTCTTTGCTTTAAGTGTAGGATAATTTTTTTTATATCACCTACTGAAATAGGATCTACACCGGCAAAAGGCTCATCAAGTAGAATGAATTTAGGCTCAGCAGCTAGCGCCCGAGCAATTTCTACTCGTCGACGTTCCCCGCCTGAAAGGCTCATACCAAGATTGTCTTTAATATGCCCAATATTGAATTCTTCAAGCAGGTGTTCTAGTTTTTCTTCGCGTTCGCCATCGGTTAGTTTTTTGTTGATTTGCAATATGGCCATAATATTTTCATAAACGCTCAGTTTACGAAAAATAGAAGCTTCTTGTGGTAAATAACCAATACCTTTTCTGGCCCTTTCATGCATAGGTAATAAGGTGATGTCTTCGTCGTTTAAACTAATGCTACCACTATCATTATTGACTAACCCAACAATCATATAGAAGGAGGTGGTTTTTCCAGCGCCATTAGGACCAAGTAAACCAACAACTTGCCCTGCTTGCACTTGCATACTAACGTTTTTAACAACTTTCCTGCCGCTATATGCTTTAGCTAGGTTATTTGCTTGTAAAATTGCAGTCGACATTTATTTCTTTTTATCCAATTCTTTAGGTTGCAAAGTAGTGTTTACACCACTTTTATCGTCATTATCATCACAGTTTGCTGCAACTTGTTCACTTAAGAAGTTATAAGTAATTATACAGCCTTCAACTTTGCTACCCTCTTGGCGAAGTACAGCTTCACCGGAAATAATGACGATATTTTTTGCTGGTTGGTAGTTGATTTCATTGGCTTGCAAATAAATAGGCGAGCCATCTTCTAAGGTCTGCGTGAATGTTGCTGGTTTGCCTCGAGCAATATAGGTCTTTTCATCGGTTTTATTATTAGTCATTACTTGGGCTAAATCAGCTTTAATGATTAATGAGCCTTGAGTGATCACTACGTTATCAATATAGCTAAAGATTTTATTTTTTAAATCGCCAGCTGTTCGAGCGCCATTAATATGCGTTTCTTTGTTGAGATCAGCTTTTTCTGCATGTGCACTCATCAGTACACTGCATGTTAAAGCAATGATAGAAAGACTAGTCTTCAATGTTTTTATAAATAGTTTGTCCATGTTCCGTCAGTGTCATTTGTTTAGTATTTAAGTCAACAATTAATCCAGAGCCATACATGATAAACCCTCTACCTTTGATATATACGGTTTGCTCTGAACTAATTATATTGGTATTTAAATCAAGCTCTAAATACCGGCCATGAATTTCTTGGATTAAACTTTTTTTGTCGGTTGCAATTAAAGCAACGCGGTTTTCTAATTTTACTCTGTTATTAGTATAGAGTGTGCCTTCATTTGCACTCATTTTCCATGCAGCACTGCTATTTTTTGGATATAACGTATATTTTGGAAACTCAAAGTGTGTGACCGCTAGTTTTGTATAATGTTCCATACGTTGTGCGTCAATGATATAGGTGAGGTTACCTTTATCATTGAAAATCTCACTATTAAGTACTTCAGCAATGAAATCAGGGGTGATGTCATTATCAATTGTTGTGACCTGCTTATTGTTGGTTTGGTGCCACTCAATAACGCTGTAGCTTATCGCAGAAAAAATAAAGAACAATACTGCAAAGCTATAAATACGGGTCATATACTTGCGCCTGAGGCCTGTTGCAAGGTGTTTTGACTGAGCATAATAAGATCACAAGTTTCACGAACCGCGCCAAAACCACCGCGTATAGTCGTGGTGAAATCAGCAATATTTAATACAGCAGGATGGGCGTCATTAACGGCAATACTAAAACCGACATGTTGCATACAAGCAAAATCTGGCATGTCGTCACCAATATAAGCAACTTGTGCTGGGCTAAGTTGACACTTTTCCATTAATCGTTTCAGTGTCGGCAGTTTATTTTCTTCACCTTGAATGATGTGTTTGACATTTAATGCACTCATGCGATTTTGTACAATGTTGGATTGCCTTCCAGTAATGACCGCAATGTCGACACCACTCTCTGCTAACGCTTTGATACCGTATCCATCTTTTGTATGAAAAGCTTTTAATTCTTCGCCATCGTTACCTAAGTAAATTCTACCATCAGAAAATACCCCATCGATATCACAAACAAGCAACTTTATTTGTTGTGCTTTATGCCAAGTCGTTTCTAATACTGTGCCGTATAGCGTATCAACCATTACAGCACTCCAGATTTTAATAAATCGTGCATATTCATTGCGCCAATTGCTCGGCCTTGTTCATCAACAATGATCAAGCCATTAATTTTTTTATCTTCCATAATGTTAAGTGCTTGTGCTGCTAACATATCACCATGAGCTACTTTTGGGTTTTGTGTCATAACTGATTGAATATTGTCTTGATGGATATCTATTTTTTCATCTAGTATGCGACGTAAATCACCATCGGTAAATAGCCCTGTCAGTATGTGGTTATCATCAACCACTGCAGTCATGCCTAAGCCTTTTAATGACATTTCTACCAGTGCATCTTTAATCTTAGCTTGTTGATTAACTAAAGGTAAACGATCACCTTGATGCATGATATCTGCTAATCTTAATAATAAGCGTTTGCCTAAGCTACCACCGGGGTGTGATAAAGCAAAGTCGTCAGCGGTAAAACCTCTCGCATTTAATAGTGCAACGGCAAGGGCATCCCCCATAACTAGTGTTGCAGTGGTACTAGATGTTGGCGCTAAACCAAGTGGGCAGGCTTCTTGTGAAACTTTAATGCAAACATGAGTATCCGCTAGTTTAGCTAATGTTGATTGTGGATTGCTAGTCATAGCAATTAATTTGGCACCAATGCGCTTAAGCACGGGAATTATCGCTAAAACTTCGCCCGTTTCACCTGAGTTGGAGATAGTTAATACGACATCGTCGCTGGTGATCATGCCTAAGTCACCATGACTTGCTTCGCCGGGGTGAACAAAAAAAGCTGGCGTCCCCGTACTGGCAAAAGTTGCTGCGATTTTGCCACCAATATGTCCTGATTTTCCCATACCGATAACGATCACTCTGCCTTTGCAGTTGAACATAAATTGGCAAGCGAGTTCAAAGCCGTCATCTATGTATTGCTCAAGCTCAGCAATAGCTTGTTGTTCGATAGCAATTACATTTTTAGCTAGGTGCTTAAAGTTTTTCATATATTGTTCAACCTTTCAGTTGGCTAAATAATAAGAGTTGATAACCGATAAATACAAAGAGTAATAACAACCCTTTCAATCGGGTGATTCTAAAGTTACCAAAACGTCGACCAAAACATAATAAAAATAAGAATAGCGTAACACCTAACATATAAGGTGCATCACGAAGAGCAGCGTCTGGGTCAATCTCTCCCGGCGCAATCAAGCCAGCGAGTGATAATACCGCTAGAATATTAAAGATATTAGAACCTATAATATTACCGAGTGCTAAATCATCTTCTTTTTTGATGATACTCATAATACTAGCAGCCAGTTCAGGTAAGCTAGTGCCAACAGCAACAACCGTTAAACCAATAACTAAATCACTGATACCAAAGGCACTGGCAATGAAACTTGCAGAGCCAACTAAATATTTAGCACTTAGTGGTAAAAGAATTAAGCCAATCACTAACCACATAAAAGACTGAGGAGTGGTGATCGCATCAGGCACTTCATGTTCAGCTTCAATGATCAATGCGTCATCAATTGGTTTTTTCTTTGCTCTTCTCAGTGTAATCAGTAGCAAAGTGACAATGTAAACCACGAAACCAATGATTAAAATTAAGCCTTCATAAAAACTAAAGTAGTGATCCGCTAACATCCAATAGGCTAAAGCGGTGATTGCGAGAATAAGAGGGATCTCACGTTTTACCGTACTTGAAGATACAGATAGTGGTTGGAACAACGCTGTGATCCCCAAAACTAGCGCTATGTTGGTAATGTTTGAACCTATTGCATTACCAATAGCGAGGTTTGCATCACCTTCAAGTGAAGCTGTACCTGCAATCATCATCTCAGGGGCAGATGAACCCATAGCAACAATGGTTAAACCGATTATCATTGGAGATATGCCAAAATTTCTTGCTAAAGAAGATGCACCAAAAACAAATTTATCGGCACTCCATACCAAAACAACTAATGAGATAAGCAGAATTAAAATTTGAACAAGCATTAACGACTCCAATAATTAGGGCTGAATTGTCGCTGGTTGTCGACTAAAAAAAAAGGGCTATTAACAAAAGAGCGCAAAAAAAATCGATAAAAATAACTTTTTAGCTGATTTTTAATCAAATCTATTTGTTTAGCTGCTAAATGAAAGAAAAATAGTGCAGCTATGTTCTTATCAATAGCAGAACTAGAAAGCGAGCCGTTCTTACACTTTCTTACGTTTCAACACTAATTCTTACTATTTATAAACAGATATAGCTGCTAATTTCTAATGAATTATTTGTTGGGCTACGGTAGAATTCTGCCCATTGAAAGAATACTTATAGATAAGCAAAAGTAAACACCATGTCAGAAATTCTGGTTGATATTAAAAACATGACTTTTAAGCGAGAAGAACGTGTCATTTATAATGATATTAGCTTATCGATCCCTAAAGGAAAAGTCACCGCTATTATGGGGCCTAGTGGTATCGGAAAAACCACGCTATTACGTTTGATTGGCGGACAAATAAAGCCAGAGAAAGGTCAGATATTGTTTGATGGCCAAAATATTCCTGAGCTTTCTCGCAGAGAACTGTACTCAGCGCGTAAACGTATGAGTATGTTATTTCAAAGTGGTGCGTTATTTAGTGATATGACGGTTTACGATAATATTGCTTTTCCTATTAGAGAGCATAGCCAGTTATCGGAAGCTTTAATTGAAAAAATGGTGTTGATGAAGCTAGAAGCTGTTGGTTTGCGCGGTGCAAGAGAACTTAAGCCAAGTGAACTTTCTGGCGGTATGGCACGAAGAGCTGCATTAGCTCGTGCCATTGCTTTAGATCCTGAACTAATTTTATATGATGAGCCGTTTGCTGGACAAGATCCTATATCAATGGGAGTGATTGTTCGTTTAATCCGTTCGTTAAGTGATGCTTTAGGGTTAACCTCAGTGGTTGTTTCTCATGATGTACCTGAAGTCATGAGCATTGCTGATTATATTTATATTATTGCCGAACAAAAAATTATTGGTCATGGCACACCAGAAGAAATTGCCCAACAAACATCACCGTTAGTTCAGCAGTTTGTTAAAGGCGAAGCTGATGGCCCAGTTCCATTTCATTATCCTGCTCCAGCTTACCAAGACGAATTAATTCGTCAAAGGAGTAAATAATGGCAGTTATACAAAACAGTATAGAAAAACTAGGACGAAAAGTTATTGGTCGTTTTAGTGCATTAGGTCGTGCGGTGATCATGCTTTTTTCAGCGTTAACCCATAGACCCAGTTTCAGTAAAGGTTTTCCGTTATTACTGAACCAATTATATTATGTTGGAGTTTTATCACTCGTTATTACGATAGTTTCTGGTTTGTTTATCGGTATGGTTCTAGCATTACAAGGCTATACCATTCTTGTTGGTTATGGTGCTGAGGCTAGTTTAGGCCCTATGGTCGCTTTATCATTATTAAGAGAATTAGGACCAGTCGTTGCAGCACTATTGTTTGCTGGTCGAGCTGGTTCTGCATTAACAGCAGAAATTGGTTTGATGAAAGCAACAGAGCAGTTATCTAGCTTGGAAATGATGGCGGTTGACCCATTACGTAGAGTAATAGCCCCACGATTTTGGGCCGGTTTTATTTCGTTACCTATTCTGGCAGCTATTTTTTCAGCTGTGGGTATTTTAGGCGCTCATTTAGTTGGTGTTGATTGGTTAGGTGTTGATGGCGGAACATTTTGGTCAGTGATGCAAGCTCAGGTATCTTTTGAAAAAGATATCTTGAACGGAATTATTAAAAGTATAGTTTTTGCTTTTGTAGTGACTTGGATTGCAGTTTATAAAGGTTATGACTGTGAGCCAACTTCAGAAGGTATTAGTCGAGCGACTACCGCTACGGTAGTTCAATCGTCTTTATTGGTTTTATTTTTAGATTTTATTCTAACGGCGCTAATGTTTGCAAAATAACATTTGTTAGTTAATTTTTTAGTATTTTTGGTGGATGACATGGTGTCAAAAAAAGTTGAGTTAATGGTTGGTTTGTTTGCGGCAATAGGTATTGCTGCATTGTTAATGTTGTCGATGAAAGTTGCTGACAGCGGTATTTCAGGTAATAGTGAGACATACCAGCTTTATGCTAAATTTGACAATATTGGTGGTTTAAAAGTACGTTCACCTATTAAAGTAGGTGGTGTTGTAGTTGGTCGTGTTAGTCAAATCACACTAGACGCAGAAGATTATACCCCTGTTGTGACTTTAGATATTTTTGTGCAATACAATAACTTTTCAGAAGCAACTTCTGTTTCTATTTTGACTGCAGGTTTACTAGGTGAGCAATATATCGGTTTATTACCTGGTTTTATTGATGATTCGGTAGAAACGTTAGTTGCGGGTGATTACATTGAAGATACTAAGCCTGCGTTAGTATTAGAAGAGCTAATTGGTCAGTTTTTATTTAGTCAAGGGAGTGATGATTAATGAACACTGTTGGAGTATCGTTTATGAAACTTGGCTTGTTAATTACAGCTGTTTTAGCCTTTTCTTTTCCTGCTCATGCGGAAGTTGATAAGTCTGATCCATATAAAATGGTGCGCGCTGTTGCCGATATCACTTTTAAGCGCTTTGCTACTGAACAACAAAAAATTCGCCAAACGCCTAATTTATTAAAGGATATTGTTCGTGAAGAATTAATGCCTTATGTTGATTATAAGTTTGCGGCTTATAAAGTTATTGGTATTCATTTCAAGAAAACCAAGAAAGAAGACCGATTAGCATTTGTTCCTGTTTTTCGAGATTCGTTAATTAGTACTTATGCACAAGTATTTACTTTATATGACAATCAGAAAGTAGAGTTTCTTCCGGCTAAAGACTTTAAAGGAAAAAAAGATGTTTCGGTGAAAGTCTCGGTTATCGAAGCTGGACGTGATCCGATCGACATTACTTTTAAAGCACGTAAAAATAAAAAGACCAATGAATGGAAAGTTTACGACATGGTGCCACTTGGTAATAGTTTGTTGACCAGTAAACAAAAAGAACTTAGTGGTCTTATTCGTCAAAAAGGTTTAGCACACGTAACGACATTGTTGAAAAAGAAAAGTGAAGGCGATATTGTCTTTAAATAGAGTGAAGCATAAATAATGAGTAATATCGATTATAGTCAACAAGATGATAAGGTGCTTTTGAGCGGTGAATTAACGCGAAAAACACTGTCCCAATTTTTTGAAAAAAAATCATTAGGTCTAGTAAAAAAAAGTCACCTTACCTTGAATTTTTCCTCGGTGACGAAAACCGATACCGCTGGTTTAGCTTGGTTACTTATGATGATTGAGCGAGCAAAAAAAACTGGATGTACGTTAAGTTTAGAAGCTATGCCAGAAGAACTGATTAAATTAGCCACACTAAGCGCTGTTGATGGTTTCCTGCCTTTATCTTAATTATCTTTCTGAGTAACTCGCACTCTATATCAATATTGCAGTAGCAAGGGGTCAGAATAACTCGTATAATCTTTTTATTCATTTAAATAGGAGAATATGCGTGGAAGTTGCGGATATTGAAAAATTACTTAACGAAGCATTAACGCTTGATGAACTACATGTTAAATTTGATGGTTCACAATGCACTATTATCGCAGTCGCTGATTTTTTAGCAGAACTAAGTCGTGTTAAAAAACAGCAAACTGTACTTGCGCCACTAGCACAAGTTATTAAAGAAGGCACTATACATGCCGTCACCGTTAAAACATTTAGCACGTCTGATTGGCAGCGTGAAAAAATGTTTAACCTCCCTCTGTAATTCATAGCTAAAAAGAAGAGCCCATTGGACGCATTTAAAATTTCAGGTGGTAACCCACTCAACGGCGAAGTCACTATTTCTGGTGCAAAAAACGCAGCTTTACCGATATTAATGGCGAGTTTGTTATCAAAAACTCCCATCACTTTTAGTAATGTACCTAAACTTAATGATATTGAAACGACTATTCAGTTATTGTCTCAATTAGGCGCTAAAATTGAATGGAAAGGTGATAACCAACTTTACATTGATGCAAGTGTTATTGATCAACATCGCGCTTCTTATGACTTAGTCAAAACTATGCGTGCTTCTATACTCGTATTAGGACCATTATTAGCTCGTTTTGGACATGCGGAAGTTTCGCTACCTGGTGGCTGTGCAATTGGTGCAAGACCGGTAAACTTACATATTCAAGGCTTGAAATTAATGGGCGCGGATATTGATGTTGAAAACGGCTACATCATTGCAAAAAACAATGGTCGTTTAACCGGGGCAACTATCTTTATGGATACGGTGAGCGTTACCGGAACAGAAAATCTAATGATGGCTGCTGCATTAGCTCAAGGAACAACTATTATTGAAAATGCTGCTCGTGAACCTGAAATTATTGATTTAGCCAATTGCTTAAATGCGATGGGGGCTAACGTTCAAAATGCAGGCTCTGACACCTTAACGATAGAAGGTGTGGCTGAATTAAATGGCAGCGAATATCGAGTGATGCCAGATCGGATTGAAACCGGTACTTTTTTAGTTGCTGCAGCAGTAACTCAAGGTAAAGTAAAGTGCTTAAATACTGATCCAAGTGCATTAGAAGCTGTATTAAGTAAACTACAAGAAGCTGGCGCTGATATTACTACTGGTGATGACTGGATTGAGCTTTCAATGTCTCAACGACCAAAAGCTGTTAATATTCGCACTGCTCCACATCCTGCATTTCCTACGGATATGCAAGCTCAATTTGTTACGTTAAATGTAATTGCTGAGGGTATGTCAACGACAACTGAAACTATTTTTGAAAATCGTTTTATGCATGTACCAGAATTACAACGCATGGGGGCAGATATTAGCTTGGAAGGCAATACGGCGATAACCAAAGGCGTTGACAGCTTAACTGGTGCACAAGTAATGGCAACAGACTTGCGCGCTTCAGCAAGTTTAGTGATTGCAGGTTTGGTGGCGTCAACAGAAACACAGGTTGATCGAATCTATCATATCGATCGTGGCTATCAGAATATTGAAGATAAGCTGCAAGCTTTAGGTGCAAACATAACTCGAATAAAGACGAGTTAGCTATTTACTTGAATCTTTAACTTAATAAAAAACCACTTATTAATACAAGTGGTTTTTTATTGTCTAGTCTTTATAGATGCTTGTCTTTTCTACTATGGCTACCGGAATATCAAGTTGTTGCTTGTTTCGAGAAACTTTAAAGATTAATGTCGTTCCTGGAGTGGTTTCAGCAACAATATCTAATGCTTGGTTGATACTTTTAATAGGAGTATTATCAATTTGATAAACAATATCACCAATGGCCAATTTAGCTTTTAATGCCGGACTATTAGGTGAAATATCTTCAATAACAAAGCCCCTGACATTACCATTATAATCTCGAGCATTAACACCTAGCCAACCTCGAGTTACTCTGCCATTCTCAATAATTTTCTTCATGATTTTATAAGCAAGTTGGTAAGGGACAGCAAAGAATATACCTTGAATATCTATTTGTGGGTTTAAGTCTTGAAATTTTCGAGAATTAATTCCTACTAATACGCCATTAGTATTAACTAACGCACCACCTGAATTTCCTTCATTGATTGCAGCATCCATTTGTAAAAACTCTAAGTAATCGGTATTGCTTAAACCATGGCGTCCTGTGGCGCTAATAATACCTTGAGTAACGGTTTGCCCTAAGTTAAACGGGTTGCCTATTGCTAGTACAATATCTCCAGCTAAAGAGGTTAAATCAGTTTTTTGTGGGATCACAGGTAAGTTAAGAGCATTAACTTTAAGAACCGCTAGATCAGTATCTCGATCATAACCAATCAATTCAGCATCAAATTGTTGTCCATTTTGGAGGAGAATTCTTATTAAAGAAGCATTTTCTACAACATGGTAATTAGTTAGTAAATAACCCGTAGCATCCATAATCACGCCCGAGCCTAAACGAGTCATTTCTCTTTGAGAGCGAATATTATAAGGGTTGGTTTGAATTTCTGTAGAGTATATATTTACAACTGCAGGACCAGCACGCTGAACTGCTCTAGCATAAGATAGAGGTGCTGAGCTTTGGTGCGATGATTCGAATATGTTCCACCACGAACCATTACCTTCTCTTAATTCAGGAATAAGCAGCAATAAAACAATGGCAAGAACTACCCCATAACTCGCGGAGTTGATTATATATTTTAAAGATTTAAGCAGTTTCAAAAGAATATTATTATTATAAGGGTTTGATTGAAGGTTAACACAGAACACTACGAGCGATAAAGTTGGCAGTAAATTTCTTTATTAGGTAAGCGTAAAAAGGCTCGAAAACGAGCCTTTAATTAGGAGTTATAAAATAATAACTAGGAGCACAGAAGAATTAGCGAATACGAATGTAAAGGTTAGTTTTTCCTCTAATTATATTGAGCAATGAAATACCTTTGTTTTCACTTAAGTAATCACGTAGCTCAGCGATGTTCTTAATACGTTTTCTGTTAACACCACTAATAATGTCACCTTCTTCTAAACCAATCACTTCAGCAGGAGAGTCCTCGCTAACTTCATTAACATCTACACCATACCCTTTAGCTCTGTTGGCTAAATCAGCGCCATCTAACATACGATGAATACTAACCGCAGCAACGGTTGCTGAATCGGCTTTCTTAAGAGTCACTGAATAAACTTTCTCTTTACCATCAGCTTTTATTACATGAAGTTTAACAACTTTTCCTGCGCCAATAGAGCCTATTTTACCACGTAACTCACTGAACGAACGGATGACTTTATCATTTACTTTGGTGACGACGTCACCTGCTTCAATGCCAGCTTCTTCTGCGGCAGAGTTTGGTGTAACTTGCTCGATGAAACTTCCTTGACTAGCTTCAAGTTCAAATGCTTTGGCAAATTCACCCGTAACACTTCGCCCGGTAATACCTAAAACACCACGGCGTACTTCTCCAAACTCAATGATTTGGGTAATTAAGTTTTTCACCATATTGCTTGGAATAGCAAAGCCGATACCAACATTACCGCCGTTTGGCCCAATAATAGCGGTATTAATACCAATGAGTTCGCCACGTAAATTGATCAGTGCGCCACCAGAGTTACCACTATTAATAGCTGCATCGGTTTGAATAAAGTCTTCATAATTTTCGGCATTTAAACCACTACGGCCTAATGCACTGACAATACCAGAAGTAACCGTTTGACCTAATCCAAAAGGACTCCCAATTGCGACAGCAAAATCACCAACACGTAGTTGATCTGAATCGGCAATGGCAACTTCTTTTAAATTTTCAGTATCAACTTGTAATAAAGCAATATCACTGTTTTCATCAGCGCCAATTTTTTTAGCTTTAATTTGACGACCATCTTTAAGGGTGATTTGGATTTCATCCGCTTCTTTTACTACGTGGTAGTTAGTGACGATATAACCTTTTTCAGCATCAATAATAACGCCTGAGCCTAACCCTTGAAATGGTCGCTCTTTTGACTGGTTTTGTTGTCTAGGATTGCCAAAGAAAAACTTGAAGGCGTCAGGCACTCGTTGTTCAACAGCATGAGTACCTTTCACGGAAATTAATACTACCGCAGGAGTTACTTTAGCGAGCATAGGCGCTAGGCTAGGTAATTGCTGGCCGTCAATAGATAGCGGTAAGTTGGCATGAGCCGGTAAACTTGATACAGCTAAAGTACTTGAAAGTAGAACGGTACTGAATAATAGAGACATTTTTTTCATATGAAAGATAACCTTTTCTTAAATAGTTAATACCCAATTAAAGACCTGTTAAATATAAATTAGTTCCTAACCATGCTCTTCGTCATTTGTAACAGCTTGTTTCGTATCAGCAAAAAGGCCACTAGCTTCACCTGAATAGTCACGTGGTGCTTCAGTAATAGCTTCTTTTTTAGGTTTATCAGTTTTGTTATGACGCAAAGCAACGGTTTGAGCCAATTGCTCTTGTGTTTCTTTTGAGAAAAAAGGCATTGCTTCTTTTTCTGTTGGTGTAGCCTGTTGCAGCAATTGTGTACTGTGCTCCATCTGTTGCATCGCCTTTTGGCAAGTACTATTCATTTGCTCAAGCAACTTAGTTGAGTTATCTAAATGTTCTGCAACATCCAGTTTATACTGCGCTAAGTTTGATTCGCTTTGATTTGCTTGTTCGGCGAGTAGCTTATTTTCTTGGCTAGATGCGGATAACATTTTATTTGCGATAAAGCCTATTGCAGCGCCAATGATAAAAATACTTAGTCCAATAATAATATTCATGAGTTTATCCTTTATTAAATAGTCGCGGAAAATTGTATTCGCACAAAAAATTGGTGAAAATAGAGATTAACATACCGTGCTGATACTTGCTTACATTGTAAATATGTTTGCTTAATTTATTTTTTCAAGCGCAAATTTTCTAAATAATTTTTAAATAGCTACTTAACGGTCAATAAATGATTAATCTTTCCCCTATAGAGAAGTATAACCAAGATTTAACGCGTGATGATTTTCAATATGATGCTGCACAAGAAAATGCTGTTAAAAACTTGCAACGTTTATTTGAAGACTTACAAAATAAGCCGTTACCTGTAACCGGGTTTAAAAAAGTATTTAATCGTTGGCAACGGGTTATCGCTAAAAAAGAGTCTAAGACTGTTAAAGGGATTTATTTTTGGGGCGGAGTAGGCCGAGGAAAAACTTATTTGGTTGATACTTTTTTCGATTGCCTACCATTTGAAAATAAAAGCCGCGTACATTTTCATCGTTTTATGCATCGTGTACATCAAGAGTTAAAAGCGTTAACTGGACAGTCAGATCCATTAAAAATTATTGCTAAAAAGTTTGCTGATGAAACTTGTATTATTTGTTTTGATGAATTTTTTGTGTCTGACATTACCGATGCAATGATTCTAGGTACATTATTTGAAGAGCTGTTTGCTCATAACGTTACCTTAGTCGCTACCTCTAATATTATTCCTGATGAATTGTATCGAAATGGTTTACAGCGAGCGCGTTTTTTACCTGCAATTGCGCTAATAAATAAACATTGTGATGTAGTGAATGTTGATAGCGGTATTGATTATCGCTTAAGAACCCTAGAGCAAGCTGAAATTTATCATTTTCCACTAGATGAAAAAGCGGATGAAAACTTAAAGCGATACTTTGTTCAACTTTCAGTCGAAGTTGGTAGCAAAAATAAAGTGATAGAGATAAATAATCGTCAGCTTGAAACGGTGCAAGAATCTGATGGGGTAGTGCACTTTAATTTTTCAACCCTATGTGAATCCGCTCGAAGTCAAAGTGACTACATGGAGTTAAGTCAACTTTACCATACAGTTTTAATGGCTAATGTGACTAAAATGACTACAGATAATGATGATGCCGCAAGAAGATTTATTGCTTTAGTTGATGAATTTTATGAGCGAAATGTGAAATTGATCATATCTGCTGAAGTTGCTTTAGAAGAATTATATCAAGGAGGCAGCTTAGTTTTTGAATTTAAACGCTGCTTAAGTCGGTTGCAAGAAATGCAATCTCATGACTATCTTGCCAGCGAGCACTTGCCTTAACGCTCTGCTAAAAAATGAGAACAATGATGTTCTCATTTATGTTCAGGATGAATAGCGTGCCTCAAACACTTACTCGTGTATGGGGAACGTATTTAGTTTCAATTCATCCCTATTAACTTTCCTTCAATAAAACGTACCGATAAATCCAGATAAAATTATTTAATAATTTTAACCCTGATAGCTTTTAGCTATATCCTCGCATCTGTAATTTACCCTGCTTCCATTTTTATTTTTGTTAAACAGAGCCCTTACTCTTTTGTCAGTCATGTGATAAAAATCACAAAACACCATATATTGCGTTTGTTTTTGTGTTTGGATCTATATGTTGTGTTTTGTCGTTATTTGTTTATGATGGAAAACATAATAAAAATCTATCGGAATAACTGATGTCCCAAATACCCACAACAGAAAAAACTTCTACGGAAATTGATTTACAAGCTGCATCCTTTGATATCTGGGATAAAAAATATCGCTTAAAAGACAAGCATGGTCATGCGCAAGAAAATAGTGTTGAAGAAACCTTTCAACGTGTTGCTCATGCGTTAGCAGACGTTGAAAGTAAAAACAAAAAGCACTGGCGGGATAAGTTTATTTGGGCGATGCAATCCGGTGCTTATCCTGCAGGAAGAATTGTCTCAAATGCTGGAGCGAGTAAGTTCAAGCCAGCAACCTCTACCATCAATTGCACTGTTTCTGGCACTATTGAAGATTCTATGACCGGGATTTTAAGTCGGGTACATGAGTCTGGACTCACTCTAAAAGCGGGTTGTGGCATTGGTTATGAATTTTCAACTTTGCGACCTAGTGGAGCTTATGTTGCTGGCGCAGGGGCTACAACTTCAGGCCCGCTGTCATTTATGGAAATATATGACAAAATGTGTTTTACCGTGAGCTCTGCAGGTGGGCGAAGAGGAGCGCAAATGGGGGTTTTTGACATATCTCATCCAGATGTTAAAGACTTTATTTTGGCGAAACGTGAAGATGGTCGTTTACGACAATTTAATTTGTCATTACTGATCAGTGATGAATTTATTACCGCAGTAAAAAATCAACAGGATTGGTTATTAACATTTCCTATTTCTCAGAAAGAATTAATTGCCGACCAAATCGAATTAACCGATAGCAGTCAAATTCAGTTTAAAGAAAACTGGTTTGAAGATGATTATGTTAAAAAGCATGATTACATCGTTGATAAATCAGGGCAAATAGCTTGTAAGGTTTACAGCACTATGCCAGCAGCTCGTTTGTGGGACATGATCATGAGCAATACTTTTGATTACGCTGAACCTGGCTTTTTATTGATTGATCGTGCAAATGATTTAAATAACAACTGGTTCTGTGAACAACTTAGAGCGAGCAACCCTTGTGGCGAACAAATATTGCCTCCGCATGGTGCTTGCCTTTTAGGCTCAATAAATTTGGTTAAATTTGTTGTTCAACCATTTAGTGAATTTGCCAAATTCGATTGGGACAAGTTTAAAGAGGTAGTGCACGTTTTTACCCGAATGTTAGATAACGTGGTAGAAATTAACGGATTACCTTTGGAAGAACAGCGTAGCGAAATTCAAAGCAAGCGCCGTCATGGTATGGGCTATTTAGGCTTAGGCTCAGCGTTAACGTTACTGAAAATGGCTTATAATAGCCCTGAAGCTATTGCTTTTACCGAAGAAGTTTCAAAAGTACTGGCTGTAACCGGTTGGCAAGCAGCATTGGAGTTAGCAAAAGAGAAGGGAGCGGCACCAATACTTCAGCAAACTTTTGAAGTCAATCAAGCGATGTTGAATAAACGTCCTGAAATGGTTAAAGACGGCATTAAACTCGGCGATAAAATTAAGGGGGCGGTGTTACATGCTAAATACAGTCGGTATATGCAGCGCATTTCTCAAGAAAATCCGGAGTTGGTTGAGCAGTTAGCTAAAGTAGGTGCTCGCTTTACTCATCATACTTCTATTGCCCCTACAGGAACCTTAGCACTGAGTTTAGGTAACAATGTTTCAAATGGCATCGAGCCAAGTTTTGCACATGAATATCATCGCAATATTATTCGCGAAGGGAAAAAGTCTAAAGAGTCGGTAGCCGTAACTAGCTTTGAGTTGCTTGCTTATCGCCAATTAGTGAACCCAAACGCTCAAGCTTTTTCTGATAATTCGTCAGAGCAATTACCTAATTACTTCACCGCTTGCGATGATATTTCTCCACAAGAGCATGTTGATGTGCAATCAGCAGCCCAATTTTGGATTGACTCTTCTATTTCTAAAACCATCAATGTGCCAACAGATATTAACTATCAAGATTTTAAAAACATTTATTTGTATGCCTACGACAAAGGTTTAAAGGGCTGTACGACATTTAGATTTAATCCTGAAGTTCATCAAGGAGTATTAGTTAAAGAAGAAGATTTAGCGAATGTTGATTATGAATTTACGCTTGCTGATGGCACCACTATTACCGCAAAAGGCAATGAAGAAATTCGTTATGACGGTGAAACTCATACTGCTGCGAATTTACATGATGCATTAAAAGAGGGGTATTACGGCAAACTTTAATCAGTTTAGTACGTAAATAGAACAGTGAATAATAGGAAATTAAAATGAAAGAAATAAGTCAAAACATTACTGCGGTGAAGGTAAAGAATAATGAAGAGTCAGCTTCAGAGGTTAACGAACCGGTAACGACTATCAATTTAGATGAAAGTGTAAAACGCCCAGAAATGTTGATCGGCTCTACATATAAAATTAAGCCTCCGGTTTCAGATCACGCGTTATATATTACGATTAATGATATCTTGCTCAATCAAGGGGGGGAACAAGAAATGCGACGCCCATTTGAGATTTTTGTTAATTCAAAAAATATGGAGTTTTATTCGTGGATTGTTGCATTAACACGAGTTATCTCTGCAGTTTTTCGCAAAGGCGGTGATTGCACCTTTTTAGTGGAAGAGCTAAAAGCAGTGTTTGACCCCAAAGGCGGTTATTACCAACGAGGTACAGGGATATTCATGCCTTCAGTGGTTGCTGATATTGGTCATGTCATTGAAACGCATTTGAAAACCTTAGATCTATTACCAAAGAATGAGATAGATGAGCATCAACAAGCGTATATCCAGCAAAAAAGAGCTGCTGTTGATGCAGAGCAAGCAAGTGAAAATTCAGCGTTTCCGGCAACAGCGAGCAAATGTCAGAAATGTCATCAAAAGTCAGTGATATTACTTGATGGTTGCGCGACGTGTTTAAATTGCGGCGATTCTAAGTGCGGTTAAATGGTTGCAGACTCTAATGATTTATAAGGATTTTAATTAAATAAAGCCAATCTAAAAAAAATTACAAATAGTGGTGATCTCTTGAGCGTTCTTCTGTATAATGCGCGCTCCCTGACGTTACAAATGTCTAATATCCCCAAGATACTAGGCGATGGACTCGATACTCGAAGGGGTACTAGCGTGGTCTTTTAATGGATAATCATAAGATTATTTTTTAGTAACATTTTAATTATGGGTTTTTTAAATGAAAACTTTTGTAGCAAAATCAGAAAGCGTACAACGCGAATGGTTTCTAGTGGACGCTGAGAACAAAACTCTTGGTCGTATCGCTACTGAAATAGCAACTCGTTTACGTGGCAAGCATAAACCAGAATATACTCCTCATTGTGATACTGGCGATTACATCGTTGTTATCAATGCTGAGAAAGTAAGAGTTACTGGTAACAAAGCGAAAGGTAAAATTTACTACTCGCATACAGAATTTGTTGGTGGTCTTAAGCAAATTAGTTTTGAAAAACTAATTGAAAAAGCTCCAGAGCGCGTTATCGAATTCGCAGTTAAGGGTATGTTACCTAAAGGTCCTTTAGGTCGTGAAATGTTCCGTAAGCTTAAAGTTTACGCGGGTACTGAACATAAACATACTGCACAACAACCACAACTTTTGGAGCTATAAGCAATGGCTGATAATCAATATTACGGTACTGGTCGTCGCAAGAGCTCAACTGCTCGTGTGTTTATGAAAGCTGGTAACGGTGCAATCACAATTAATAAACGTGATATTTCTACTTACTTTGGTCGTGAAACGGCTCGTATGGTTGTTCGTCAGCCATTAGAATTAGTTGAAATGTTAGAAAAGTTTGACTTTAACATCACTGTAGTTGGTGGTGGTATTTCTGGTCAAGCTGGCGCAATTCGTCACGGTATTACTCGTGCATTAATGCAGTTTGATGAAACTTTACGTAGTCCTTTACGTACTGCTGGTTTCGTTACTCGTGATGCTCGTAAAGTTGAACGTAAGAAAGTTGGTTTACACAAGGCTCGTAAAAAGCCACAATTTTCAAAACGTTAATATTTACCTTATACGTTTTCAA
>Ga0209395_1001434_pt1 | contig 33332 bp, 31 predicted proteins | sample GOMGulsemesocosm_3_FD_184635 | JGI IMG/M metagenome (GOLD analysis project Ga0209395, IMG submission 184635) | Methane-oxidizing microbial communities from mesocosms in the Gulf of Mexico - GOM9D Gulf of Mexico (SPAdes) (version 2) | ecosystem: Environmental > Aquatic > Marine > Cold seeps...
GTGTTTTACACGAGCGAATATATAACTGAAGAGCCGGATGCGGTAATTCCGCACGTCCGGATCTGTGTGGGGTCGGCTCAGTAATGGGTCGCTCTACCACGATTATTTTCTCATAGTGCACGGTTAACATCCATGCTTTTATGTAAAATGCGAACTATTAAAATTTGATTGTTTTTATGCTCTTTGTAATAGACAACATGGCTTGCATGAGGATACTTACTATATCCTTCTCGGATGTAATCGCAGTTAATCCCAATTTCTGGATCATTTGCTAATAATTTAAATAAGCTATCGAGTATTTTTAAGTAATCATTTCGTTGAGCTTGCCCCCATGTTAATTGAGTATATTTAGCAATTTCAATTAAATCGGATTTTGCCTTAGCGGATAATACCAATTGATTCATTAGTGGCTATCTTTATCGAGTTCTGCGAGTAAAGAGTCATAGCGATATTCAACCGTGCCACTTTGCTCACCTTGAATTAGCATGTTACGTAAATTAAGGAGTTTGACTTCTTGGTCTTCTAATGCTCGTAAACCTGCTCTAAGAACTTCACTTGCAGAGCCATAACGACCAGAGTGAAGTTGTTGACTTATAAACTGATCGAAATGATCGCCTAAAGTAACGCTAGTATTTTTAGCCATAATTAAAACCTTTTTAGTTAGTACCAATATATATTATATTATGGTATAAAAAATATAACAAGGCAATTAAATCGGACGCATAACGGCTGTCACGGTTTTTGCTGAACAAAAAAGCGGCAAAAACAGCGCCATCCTACGCGCCGTTTATTGCGGCGCTATAACCACTTCATTAAGTTTAAACACTTGGTTACGCGCTTTTATATTTTCGACTAACGTAAATGTTGCGCGCGCAGCTCCAAGTTCGCCAATCGTGTTTTTGGTGGAGGCAGCGGCAACTTAACTTTTTTAGCAGGTGGTAAAGTTAATCTATTTACGGCTGGCTCAATTTAGACTTTTTCGTGGTGTGGAGAGCAGGTTCCGCACGTGCTAATCTTTGTAAAAACAATGGGCTAAACACTTGTGTTGGCTTCAACAAGAAGCTCAAGTCCGACAGCTAACACTGTCGCATTTTTTGCAAATAATAAACAACGCGAAAAGCTGTGCCAGCATTATCTGTGGTTGTGGTTGGCGTTGAGGTTGTAGAATTCATCCAGAACAGTCTGCGTTGCGACTTCTTTCATTTTTTATAATTTGTGCAATATTTAAGCTTGAACCAAAGCCTAGTTATGATCTAATGGTTATTATTCACCCCGAGTGAAACAAGATGGCTAACTATAAAACTGATTTATCTTGTCAAAATAAATTCATACCAATAGATTTCTCCCAACAGATTGTGCCTGGTACATTTGAGTACGCTTTAGCTCATATCGTCGATAATCGTCTTGATTTATCGGGTTTTGATTCTTGGTATTCAAATGATAGGAAAGACGCAGAAGCCTATCCACCGTCGGTGATGCTTAAAATTATCTTGTTCGGCTATTCGCGTGGATTCATTACTAGTCACCGCATTGCTAATGGGTGTGAGACTAATATTACGTTTATGAGTTTGTCTGGTGATGTGCAGCCACACTGGACATCAATCGCCAAATTCGTCAGTCGAATGAAAGATCAAATTGAGCCGCTATTTACTCAAGTCTTGATGATCTGCGATAAGGAAGAGTTAATTGGCCGATGTATGTTTGCCATTGATGGGGGCAAGATAAAATCTAATGCGAGTAAGGAATGGAGCGGCACGCATAATGAGCTCATACGTAAACATAATACAATGCAGCGTGCCAGCAAACGTATTCTGGCACGACATGAGTCACAAGTTGGCCTGACTGAAAACGAGATAATTAATGACTTAAAGCAAAAGGAAGAACTCGACAAGAGCGCGAACAAAATAGCAGAGTTCTTAAGAGATAATGATGAAAAACGGGGCAGTAGAAACACAGCAGTAAAGAGTAATATCACCGCTAATGACAGTGCTAAAATGACCACGAGTAAAGACACGATTCAAGGCTACAATGGCATAGCGATTAATGACGATAAACACCAAGTTATCATGCAGGCTGAAGTGTGAGGCTCTGTTGGAGAGCAGCAAACGCTAGAGCCCGCAATAGGCCAATTACAAAACCAGCTAGCTAAACGTGGCACGCCAGACACCTTTCGCACCGCAGCATTCACCGCCGACAGCGGTTTTCATAGTGAAAAGAATCTAGCGTTTATGGCGAGTATAGGATTAGATACTTACATTGCTGATACGAATTTTAGAAGTCGTAATCCGCTATTTAAACCAGTGAAACCTACCACACAGAGCAAGAGAAGCGACGATTAAAACGCAGTAAAGGCAGGCCGAGGTTATTTAGCTCACAAGACTTTCATTTTAATAAAGAGTCAATGACCTGTCGTTGCCCAGCCGGTAAACTAATGAGGCTCAGAGGAACGAATGTCAAAAGTGAAGGGAAACTATATACTCGTTTTCAAGGTGAGCTAAACGATTGTAAAACTTGTCCACAACGACAAATGTGCATGAAAAATCGCCTATTAAAGAAGGCCGCCAAGTCCAATTCTTAAATGATACGATAAGAAATATTACCTTTACGGCGAAAATGCGGATAAAGATAGATATACCCGTGCTACCTGGAAATTCGTGATTTGTGCAAGTCGAGAAGCGTGCCAAATGCTAGGCCTGAAATGATCGGTGGGGTCATTCCCCATCTTCATTTTATAACGACGCACGACGGCATGGATGCCGGAGCTAGAGCAACGCATTAGCTCATGGATGAGCGTAATTAGGGCAATGACAGGAGCTTATTGCCGAGGAGCAGTTGCCGGTTGGTCGCTTATCGCCTTGCCCTGCAGGCCTCTTTACCCAACGTAAGTGGGTAGAAAGCTATTACGGCGTTATGATTCATAATCAGGGAATAACCATTAATTATAAATCATGCCTTGCACTAGCATCCTACCCAAGCGCTGAAACCTGCATTTTCAAGTGGCACGGGTATAGGTAACGGGATAAGTATTTTAATGCAGGCAAGCCATATCCCACTTTCAAGCAATCAACGATCCAGTTCATCGGCAGCGGTTTGGTACGGCGATCAGGTAGCGCCAACGTGTCATGACGTGAAATCCCCACGAGTATTCTTGCTCGCCACACGTCAGCTAACGCAAATTCATTAAATAGATAGTTAGTAAGTATTACCTTTAATCCACGCATTGTTATCTTCGTCATAGCCACCACAAGCGACAATAATATGAATATGTGGATGAATATCTCGCTGTCGACTGTGGGTGTGTAGCACACTGGTCGGCCGTAAAGCCGGATTTCGAGCTCACTACCGCTGTGCCTGATATGGTTGAAATCGTGACTGAAAATGTTAAATCACCTGCTTCGTCAGCGAATTTATCGACAGCAACATCAAGCACAAAGTGCTTGCTGACAATGAAGGTGAGAAACCTCTACAGGCTAAAATGATTCCATCAGCGACGTCGATCATCAATTCGAATAAACGTTACTTGAGGGAGCGTCATACTAAACTCGAGCAGTATATCCCTTCTGATAAGGCGGCTGCGTCGCGAATGACCGGCGTTCCTGCTGTTCATGATTATAAATTTATCGAAAAAAGTATAGAGCAACAACGACAGACTAGATTTTGGTTGTGACAGCGGAGTCAACAAATTTTTTGCCGCTTTATCAGGATTGATGGGGGCACGTTGGTCTGTAAATCCAAGCCCAACCTCTCCCAATTTTTGCCACAGAAACCTAAGCCCTCTAGGTATTAATTTATTATCGAAGCTAACCCTAAATGCTTATATTTTGTTGCAGACTAACACTTTAGCCATTTGTAACTATAATTACCCTATGCAGGAGCAGGATTAGGTTAGCAGGAGTTCGAGTGGAATATTTGAAAAATTATTTAATAGAAAAAAGATATTGCTTGTTAGATTTTCCGTTTGGCAAGGATATTATGGTCTTTAAAGTCAAAGGCAAAATGTTTGCCACCTTAGGGAAGAGCAGAGTCAATCATGAACTTAATCTAAATTTGAAGTGTGATCCCACGGAAGCCAATCTGTTACGTGAGAAATATTCAGCGATAAGCCCTGGCTTCCATCTAAATAAAGTCCACTGGAATACTATCGTTATAGACCAAAGCATAGGCAACGATGAGCTATTCCGAATGATTGATAATTCCTATTTATTGGTAGTGGAATCACTACCTAAAAAAGTTCGCGTGTTAATGGTCTAATGCCTATACTTGACGCTTAGTCACTTTCTGTTCGCTCCAGCTCAGTTTACTACGCAGTGTTTCATAGTAGCTATAACCAATTGGATGAATCAGTCGTAATTGACTATCACTCTTTTGAATCCTTATTTCGTCTCCCGGAATCACCTCCAAGGTGACTTGTCCATCACAACTTACTTGAATGTTTTCGTCTAAGTAAGCTGGAATGCGCAAGCTTATTTCGCTATTGCCATCGATGACAATAGGTCGTGAGCTCAGGGTATGGGGAAACATCGGCACCAGGGATATTGCATCCATATTAGGGGTTAATATGGGCCCGCCGCCAGATAACGAATAGGCTGTCGACCCGGTTGGAGTCGATGTGATTAGGCCATCTGAACGTTGGTGGTAGACAAATAAGTCATCAACAAATAGTTCAAATTCAATCATGTGAGCGACTTTTGCAGCGTGAAGAACGACTTCGTTCATGGCACTGTTAGTGCTTTTCTTGGTGCCGTGCCTATATATTTGAGTCTCTAATAAGAAGCGGCTTTCGGTGACAAAACGCCCATCGAGTATTTCTAGTAACGGTTCGGTGATTTCATCGGGATCGATATCAGTTAAAAAGCCTAAATTACCACGATTAACCCCGACAACAGCGATATTATAACGAGCCAAAACGCGCGCTGCGCCAAGCATATTACCATCACCACCTACAACGATAGCTAAATCGCAGTAATCGCCGATCTCGGTAATGCTGGCAAATTGAACCCCGCTAATAGCCAGTTCGTCACAGGCACGGTCTTCAGTATAAACATCATAACCCTGTTGGGTCAGCAATAGGTGGATCTCACTGATCGTTTGATTGGTGGCACTGTGATTAGCTTTACCAATAAGTCCGATTTTATTAAAAAGACGTTTCATCGCATTGATTTTATTGAGCTGATTGTATAGACAGTATACCTCTGCAGACAAAGTTTGCACCATAAAAAAAACACGCCGAGAAAACATATTGAAATTTTTAGTCGTTTACCCCTTGAATCATCTTTTTAGATCCCCATAATAACTGACAATAGTTATTGAATTTTTATCTGGAATAAACATGACCGAACAACAATCAAATCCAAAAGACGTTGAATTAGAAAATGTCGAAGAAGTAGTAGAAGCGGTAGAAGGCGAACTAATCGATGACAGCGCTCAACGAATTGCTGAACTCGAAGCTGCATTAGCGGCAAGCGAAGCCGTAGTTAGTGGCCAGCGAGATGCAGTATTACGTGCTAAAGCTAGTGAAGAGAACATTCGCCGCCGCGCCGCGCAAGATGTAGAAAAGGCGCATAAGTTTGCCCTTAACAAATTTGCCAACGAGCTATTACCTGTTGTAGACAACCTTGAGCGTGCCATTGGTGCAGCAGATTTAGAGAATGAAGCCACTAAAGTATTGGTTGAGGGCGTTGAAATGACTCTCACTAGCTTTACGGCGGCATTGGAGAAGTCTGGGATTAATCAAGTTGATCCAAAAGGTGATGTATTCAACCCTGAACTTCATCAAGCGATGACGATGATCGAAGTTCCTGGTGCAGAGCCAAACACGGTGATTGATGTGATGCAAAAAGGTTATGAGATGAATGGTCGTTTATTACGTCCTGCAATGGTTGTTGTCGCCAAAGCTTAATGCCTAATCTGTAGATCGCTCAAAAGCCACTTTTTTGTAAAGTGGCTTTTTTGTATGGGTTGCCTTTCAAACTGAATGTTTTTAAGCGCTAAATTAATTAATTTTATTTTTTTTTACTTTCCCCCTTGGCATTTTAAATTGCATCCCCATATATAATTCTAAGCACACAGCGGAAGTTAATAAGTAAATTACATACTTTCGTAATCACATTATTTTAGTCATTGTTTGACATTTTTTGGAGAAGCCCCGATGGGAAAAATTATCGGTATCGACCTAGGTACAACTAACTCATGTGTCGCAGTATTAGACGGCGAAAAGACACGTATCATTGAAAATGCTGAAGGCGATCGCACAACTCCTTCTATTATCGCTTATACCGAAAGCGAAGTATTAGTTGGTCAACCTGCAAAACGTCAAGCAGTTACAAACCCGCATAACACTTTATTCGCGATTAAGCGTTTAATCGGTCGTCGCTTTCAAGACGAAGTGGTACAACGTGACGTTAAAATCATGCCGTACAACATCGTTAAAGCTGACAACGGCGATGCATGGGTAGAAGCACAAGATAAGAAAATGGCGCCACCCCAAATCTCGGCTGAAATCTTGAAAAAGATGAAGAAGACTGCTGAAGATTACTTAGGTGAAGAAGTCACTGAAGCGGTTATTACCGTTCCTGCATACTTTAACGATGCACAGCGTCAAGCAACGAAAGATGCGGGTCGTATCGCGGGTCTTGAAGTTAAGCGTATCATTAACGAACCAACTGCTGCTGCACTTGCTTACGGTATGGACAAAAAATCTGGCGACAATGTCATCGCTGTGTATGACCTTGGTGGTGGTACTTTCGATATTTCAATCATCGAAATCGATGAAATGGATGGCGAGCATACCTTTGAAGTGCTAGCGACTAACGGTGATACTCATCTTGGTGGTGAAGATTTCGATAGCCGTTTAATCAACTACTTAGTAGCTGAATTCAAGAAAGATCAGGGTATCGACTTAAATAACGACCCACTGGCTTTACAACGTCTAAAAGAAGCGGCTGAAAAAGCGAAAATCGAACTTTCGTCGACTCAGCAAACCGAAGTTAACCTTCCGTACATCACGGCAGATGCAACGGGTCCTAAGCATTTAGCAATTAAAGTAACACGCGCTAAGCTTGAGTCTCTAGTTGAAGATTTAGTACAGCGTACGCTTGAGCCACTGAAAGTTGCATTGGCTGATTCAGACCTAAGCATCAGCGACATTGATGATGTTATCTTGGTTGGTGGTCAGACTCGTATGCCAATGGTTCAAAAAATGGTAACGGATTTCTTCGGTAAAGAACCTCGTAAAGACGTAAACCCTGATGAAGCAGTAGCGATGGGCGCAGCGGTTCAAGGCGGCGTACTAGCTGGTGACGTAACTGACGTTCTATTACTAGATGTTACTCCTCTATCGCTCGGTATCGAGACGATGGGCGGTGTAATGACTAACGTTATTACTAAAAACAGCACTATTCCTACTAAGCAATCACAAACATTCTCAACGGCTGAAGATAACCAGTCTGCGGTAACTGTACATGTTTGTCAGGGTGAGCGTAAACGCGCTGCTGATAATAAATCTCTAGGTCAATTTAACCTCGAAGGTATCCGCGCTGCACAACGTGGAACACCACAAATCGAAGTTACTTTTGATATCGATGCTGATGGTATCTTACACGTATCTGCGAAAGATAAAGATACGGGTCAAGAGCAAAAAATCACCATTAAAGCTTCTTCTGGTCTAGATGATGCTGAAATCGAAAAAATGGTTCGTGATGCTGAAGCTAACGCTGAAGAAGATGCGAAATTCGAAGAGCTTGTACAGTCTCGTAACCAGGCTGATGGCATGGTACACGCAACTCGCAAGCAAGTCGAAGAAGCTGGCGAAGCACTGCCAAGTGATGAGAAAGAGAAAATCGAAGCCGCACTGGCTGAGCTGGAAACCGCAGCTAAAGGCGAAGATAAAGAAGCAATCGAAGCGAAGACTCAAGCATTAATGGAAGCATCAGCCAAATTAATGGAAATTGCTCAAGCAGCAGCTGCACAGCAACAAGGTGCACCAGAAGGCGCAGAGCAAGCTCAACCACAAGATGATGTTGTTGATGCTGAATTTGAAGAAGTTAAAGCAGACGACAAAAAGTAATATTTTAGTCTGATTGATACTTGTTACGGGCGTTTGGGGAAACCTAAATGCCCGTCCTTGTATCAACAATTTGAATATATTTAGTACTAATTCCAATGACTAGGTTATTGGAATTAGTTCAATTAAATTAAAGATATCGCGACTCTTGCGATGTTTAGCAAAGTGGAATTTAGATAACCATGTCAAAACGTGATTATTATGAAGTACTGGGTGTTGCAAAAACGGCAACCGAAAAAGAATTAAAAAAGGCATACAAGCGTCTAGCAATGAAATGTCATCCGGATCGTAATCCTGGTGATGAAAGTGCTGTTGAAAAATTTAAAGAGCTGCAAGAAGCCTATGACATCCTGAGCGATGGTAATAAGCGGGCTGCCTATGATCAATACGGTCATGCTGGTGTTGAACAAAGCCGTGGCGGCGGTGGCGGCGGCCAAGGGTTTGATGATATTTTCGGTGACATGTTCGGTGATATTTTTGGTGGCGGTGGCGGCGGTGGTCGTGGTGGCCGTCAACGTGGTCCAGCGCGCGGCGCAGATTTACGTTACAACATGGAATTAAGCCTCGAAGAAGCGGTTAAAGGTGTCAGCAAAGATATTCAAGTACCATCACTGCAAGGTTGTGGTGATTGTCATGGCAGTGGCGCTAAGAAAGGCACTTCGGCCAATACCTGTGGCACATGTCATGGTCAGGGCCAGGTCCAGATGCGTCAGGGCTTCTTTGCCGTGCAACAGGCGTGTCCAAACTGTCGAGGCAAGGGAAAAATCATTAAAGATCCATGTCGTACCTGTCATGGCGAGGGTCGTTATGAAAAAACCAAAACATTGGCGGTTAAGATCCCTGCTGGTGTCGACACCGGTGACCGCATCCGTCTTAACGGTGAAGGCGAGGCCGGAGAAGCCGGTGCTGGTAACGGTGATTTATACGTGCAAGTACACGTTAAAGATCATAATATCTTTGAGCGTGACGGTAACAACCTCTATTGCGAAATGCCGATTAGTTTTTCTGAAGCAGCGCTAGGTGGTGATATTGAAGTTCCGACCCTTGATGGCAAAGTGAAACTAAAGATTGGAAGTGAAACCCAAACGGGTCGTATGTTCCGCATGCGCGGTAAAGGCGTAAAATCGGTGCGTAGTCACAGCACAGGTGATTTAATCTGTAAAGTTGTGGTCGAGACACCGGTTAAGTTAACCGAACATCAACGCAAGATATTAAAAGAATTTGATAGCGCGGTCAGTGGTTCTTCAAGAGAGCACAAGCCAAAAGCTGAAGGGTTCTTTGATAGCGTTAAAAATTTCTTTAATGACTTAAACAGCTAAATTGATTAGCATCGAGTGATAAATTTGCACACATTATCACTCGTTTACAGGTAAAGGAAAATACGATGAAAAAAACACTTATCGCAGCGGCGGCGTTAACATTACTTGCCGGTTGTCAGTTGACTAAAAGTCCAACGGGTAGAACGCAAGCATTAATGTATTCTTCTTCTGATATGAATACGTTGGGCGCACAATCTTTTGAAGAAATGAAGAAACAAGAAAAGATTGTCTCAGACCAACGCATCAATAATTATGTTGGCTGTATTGCCAATGCAATTACCAAGCACGTGCCAGCATCTTATGGGGTAAATAAGTGGGAAGTTGTTGTATTTGACTCTCCTCAAGTTAACGCATTTGCGTTACCTGGCGGTCATATCGGTGTTTATACTGGTCTACTTAACGTGGCAAAAACTCAGCATCAGCTAGCGGCTGTTTTAGGCCATGAAGTTGGCCATGTGCTGGCTAATCACTCGAACGAGCGTCTATCACGTAGTCAGTTAACTGGCATGGGAATGGAGATCGCTGGCGGCGCATTTGATATGGCGGGCGTACAAAATAAAGAATTATGGATGCAAGGTCTCGGGCTTGGCGCTCAGTATGGCGTTGCGATGCCATTTGGCCGTAAGCAAGAGAGTGAGTCTGATAAGATTGGACTGGACCTAATGGCTAAGGCTGGTTTTAAGCCAGAACATAGCGTGAGTTTATGGCAGGCGATGGCTAAAGCATCTGGCGGTCAACAGCCAATGGAGTTTTTATCGACTCACCCATCGAACGACCGCCGTATTAATGATTTACAATCGAATATGAAGCCTGCACAGGCGTTATATGCACAAGCTGCAGTTAAACCAAACTGCGCTAAATAGAAGATTTAATAAGCCGATTGCTTATTAAATTAATAACCAGAGAAGAGAATAGAATGTCTGATTACACAACAATTGAACAACGTGCCAGCTATGGCGTAGGCCGTAACATGGGCGAGCAGCTTGCAGCTAACCCATTCGACGGTATCGATATTTCTGCAGTACAACAAGGTCTAGCTGATGCGTTTAGCAAAGCAGAAAGCCAAGTGAGCTACGATGACCTAAACGCTGCGTTTAAAGAAATCAATGATCGCATGCAAGCCGCTGCTGCACAGCAAGCTGAAACGATGTCAGCAGAAGGCGAAGCGTACCTAGCAGAAAATGCTAAGCGTGACGGCGTTACAGTATTAGCTTCTGGCTTACAGTTTGAAGTTATTACCCAAGGCGACGGCGAAAAGCCTACCGCTGAGTCAACTGTTCGCACTCATTACCACGGAACACTAATCGACGGTACTGTGTTTGACAGTTCATACGATCGTGGTCAACCTGCTGAGTTCCCAATCGGCGGCGTGATCAAAGGCTGGACTGAAGCATTACAATTAATGAACGTTGGTTCTAAATACAAGCTACATATCCCACACAACCTTGCGTACGGTGAGCAAGGTGCTGGCGGTAGCATCGCACCTTACAGTGCACTAGTATTTGATGTTGAGCTGTTAGAAATCATCAGCTAAGCAAAACTAGTAAATCAAAAAACCGCTATCACAGCGGTTTTTTTTTACCTAAAAATCTTAGGGGACTGGAAATACTTCATCGAGGCGACGTGTTTCAAGTGGCGCGCTTGGCTGTTTACTCAGCTCCATTAATCGTTGCGCCACTTGCTCACCCCGTATCGGGCGGTAACGGCGTAAGACGGGCAGACTACATAGCAGTGGCATAATCCAACTGGCTAACGTTTCGCCGAGTCGAAAGTGGTCTCGCTGGCCGATTAAGAGTGAGGGCTGGACAATGCTAATGTGCTTAAACGATAGCATCTTAACCTGCTGCTCGAGCTCGCCTTTCATCTTTAAATAGGGACTGTTACTTTGCGTATTCGCTCCACTGGACGATACCAGCAACAGATGACCAACCCCTTGCTTAACGGCTACGGTTGCTGCGCTTAGTTGATAATCAACATCGACCACACGCTGTGCTGCTATTGATCCCGCTTGGCTGCGGGTGGTACCAAGGCACAAAAAAAGCATATCAGCATTAAAGTAAGCGGCGTGGCTAGCAAGTGCATCGAAATTGACAACCGTATTACTGACCTTACTGCTGGGATGAGGTGCTGGGCGACGGGTGAGGGTGATGATGAATTTTATATGCGGCGCGGTCACGAGTTGATTGACTACGTTGCTGCCAACGAGTCCTGTGGCACCGACCACCACTGCTGTTTTCTTCATTATTTATACCAATTTGATTAAGTTTGTGGTCTTGTTTTGCGCAGGAAAAATTAATGAACACAAGGCGATTGATTGAGTTATAGCTTGCTATTGGGATTGAAAGCAACGCAGTGAACGCTAATTTTGACCCACACAAGTGGGCGATAATTTAATTAAATTGGTATTACTCTAACGTTACGTAAGTATTATGATTATAGCGTAAAAAGCCGCTCAGGAGAGCGGCTTACTTTTACAAAAAACTAAATTACTACATCGCTTTTAAGATCTGCTCTACGCTTTCTTTAGCATCCCCAAATAGCATTTGAGTATTATCTTTAAAGAATAATGGATTTTGCACACCGGCATAGCCAGTGGCCATGCCGCGTTTAAAGACAATAACGTTCTTGGCATTCCACACTTCCAAGATCGGCATTCCTGCGATAGGACTGCCTGGCTCTTTGGCGGCTGGGTTTACTGTATCATTGGCGCCTATCACTAGCACGATATCAGTTTCACTAAAATCATCATTGATTTCGTCCATTTCGAGTACGATATCATAAGGCACTTTAGCCTCTGCCAATAGCACATTCATATGGCCTGGTAGACGACCCGCTACTGGGTGAATACCAAAACGAACGTCGATTCCCTTAGCACGCAGTTTTTGCGTTATCTCATACACAGGGTATTGTGCCTGCGCCACTGCCATGCCGTAACCTGGCGTGATAATGACTCGCTGTGCAGAGGTCAATAAGTCCGCCACTTCCACCGCGCTTGTCGTGGTGTGCTCGCCTTGGTCTTCGTCACCGCTTGAAGCCACGACATCGCTACCAAAGCCGCCAGCAATCACTGAGATAAACGAGCGATTCATTGCCTTACACATAATGTAACTCAAGATAGCACCCGATGAACCAACCAAGGCGCCGGTCACGATAAGTAAATCGTTAGACAGCATGAAGCCCGCCGCTGCGGCAGCCCAACCTGAATATGAGTTAAGCATTGATACAACCACTGGCATATCTGCACCGCCAATCGAGGCGACCAGATGATAGCCAAAGGCAAACGCAATTAAGGTCATCAAAATTAATGGCGCTATTGAACCGCCCACTTGCACGAAGCTCACTAATAAATAGCCAGAAACGACAAGCGCTGCTAGATTTAATTTATGACGATGCGGCAGCATCAAGGCTTTTGAATCGATCAAGCCACGCAGCTTAGCAAAAGCGACGATTGATCCGGTAAATGTGATACCACCAATGAATACGCCTAAGAAAACTTCGACTAAATGAATATTCTTCATCGCGCCGAGTAATTCGCCGTGATCGAGGTAGCTGTTGTAACCAACCAGTACCGCGGCCAAACCAACGAAGCTATGTAGAATCGCTACCAGCTCTGGCATCTCGGTCATTTCAACTTTTTGTGCCAGACGCGAACCAATAAACGCACCTATTGCCATTGCGATGAGAATGAAAACAACGCCTTCGACCGATGGATTGAGGATGGTTGCAACCAGTGCGATAAACATACCCACAATACCGCTGTAACAACCTCTTTGTGCGGTTTCTTGTTTTGCTAACCCTGCCAAGCTCATGATAAAGAGAATGGCTGCCACAATATATGCGGCACTAACTAACCCTTGAGACATAATAGTTTCCCTTTATTTTCTGAACATTTTTAACATACGTTGGGTGACCATAAAGCCGCCGACGATGTTAATAGTTGCGATAAGCGTTGCAATTAACGCCAGCGAAGTAACGAGCCAACCGCCATTGCCAATTTGCAGTAACGCACCGACGACGATAATGCCAGAGATGGCGTTGGTGACACTCATTAGCGGTGTATGGAGCGAATGGCTGACATTCCACACCACGTAATAGCCGATAACACAGGCCAAGATAAACACCGTGAAATGTGACAAAAATTCAGGTGGTGCATAGCTCGCTAATGAACCAAACCCAACTAACGCCGCGGCGGCCAATCCGTATTTTACCGACTTGGGCATTTCTTTTTTCTCAACCACTACGGGTTCAGACACTGCGGCTTGAGCAGGTGCTGCACTGACTTTTATTGGTGGCGCAGGCCAGGTGATTTCACCGTCTCGAATAACGGTTACGCCGCGTACAACTTCATCGTCAAAGTCGATAGTGATTTCACCGTCCTTTTCAGGAGCGAGCAATTTCAATAGATTCACTAAGTTGGTGCCGTACAGCTGTGAGGATTGGGCGGGTAGACGACCGGGAAGATCGGTGTAACCAAGCACTTTAACGCCGCTGGCGGTAATATGTTTCTCTCCGGTGACACAGTACTCACAGTTTCCGCCATTTGCGGCTGCTAAATCGACGATTACGCTACCGGGCTTCATGCTATCAACCATGGCCTTGGTAATAAGCTTAGGTGCCGGCTTGCCGGGAATAAGTGCGGTAGTAATGATGATATCAACTTCTTTGGCTTGCTCGGCGAACAAGGCCATCTCGGCATCGATAAACTCCTTGCTCATCACCTTGGCGTAACCATCGCCAGAGCCAGACTCTTCATCAAATTCGAGTTCGAGGAACTCTGCACCCATTGAATTGATTTGCTCTTTCACTTCGGGACGAGTATCAAAGGCTCGAACAATAGCACCAAGGCTACCGGCTGCGCCCAAGGCGGAGAGGCCGGCGACGCCAGCGCCGATGATCAGTACTTTCGCAGGAGGTACTTTGCCTGCTGCGGTAATCTGTCCAGTGAAGAAGCGGCCAAATTCATGAGCTGCTTCAACCACAGCGCGATAACCGCCGATATTAGCCATTGAACTTAGGGCATCAAGTGATTGCGAACGCGACATGCGTGGTACACAGTCCATGGCCATGACATTAATGTCGCGAGCGCTAAATTTTTCCATTAAGGCATCATTTTGCGCTGGCCATACAAAGCTAATCACTGTCGCTTTATCTGGCAGTAGGGCGATTTCATCTAACGACTCATTGCTACCATCGGTTGGCGCATTAACCTTAAGCACGATGGCATTATCTAATGCTGCATTGTTGTTGGCAGCAATTGCTGCGCCTGCGTCAATATAGGCTTGATCGACGAAATTAGCCGCTTGTCCAGCGCCTGTTTCGACAACGACTTCAAAGCCAAGCTTGATCAACTGAGCCACCGTTTGCGGAGTCGCGGCAACGCGAGTTTCTCCGGCTAGGCTCTCCTTTGGTACACCTATAATCATATTACTTCCTCAAAAATAAAATTAAAACGCTTGTTTAATATAGCGCGTCCACTACGAAGTTTAACAATTCTTTAACTGAATTGGCGAAATATTGTAGATGAATAGTATATAAGGTAGTCAATATTAGCTATCGGAAATAGCATACATGATTCGGTAAAGGGGGTTTATGGCTTAAACGGACTATAATGCGTCGCTTTTATAGTTCGCTACTTGTCGACGATGTCAGTAATTATTGACGACCGAGTACACGAAGAACTTGATAAAGTTAGAGTTAAAGAAAAATGTTATTGAGGGGAGGCGATAAAGTATCTTTCGATGGATATTTTATCGCCGTTTGGACACGCAAAAACATATGTTAAATAATTGTTAAAGCGAGTTGATAAACACTAACGCAATAGCTACTGGACATATCAACTTGGTATACCATGGCCAAATCTTCCAAAATAACGAATGTTCAGCGCCCTCATTACCATTTTTTAATTCATTTAATAAACTTGAACGTTGCCAAATCCAACCAACAAAGATACAACAAAACATGCCAATGATTGGTTGACCATATTCGGTGGTCAATGAAATAACAAAACCAAACAGGCTGTCAAAATTAAAGATAATGATGGTGCTAATCGTAAAGATAATAGCGCCCATGATTAATGTTGCTCTATTACGGGTGAAGCCAAAACGTTCAACGGTATAAGAGACTGGCGCTTCAAGCATCGAGATAGAGGAGGTCAGCGAGGCAATCGAGAGCAGCAAGAAGAACGCAAATGATACAACAATACCGACACTGCCCATGGTATCAAATAATGCTGGTAACACGGTAAGGACCAACGCATCGCCTGATAGCAGCACACCGTCCTTAAAGATCTCAACCCCATGTGCTTGTGCCACATACATCGCGGGCACAATTAATAAGCCCGCTAAGAATGCGATAGCTACATCGATTAGGGTGACCGAAGCCCCTAAAGAGACCAAGTTCTCATCTTTGGATACATAAGAGCCATAGATAATGATGACACTGGTCCCCAATGACAATGAGAAGAACGCTTGGCCTAGCGCGCTAACAATAAGCTGCGGTTCAAGTAAACGACTGGTGTCTGGGATCAAATAGGCTTTGAGACCGTCTGTAGCTCCATCAAGGGTCAACACGTAAATAGTTAAGGATACAAGCAAGATCACTAACGCTGGCATCAACCGTTTTGACCAGCGCTCGATACCATCTTCGACGCCGCGACTAATGATAAAGATAGTTAGCACGGTAAAAATAAGGGTAAAAATTAAATTGCGCGCTGTGCCGTGGCTGGTTAACCAGTTCGACGCCTCTGTTGCATCGGCGAAGGTGGTGATTGGTTCGACGGTATAAGCAATCATCCAACCCGCGACGATAGCATAGAAGCTCATCAATAAGCCGGCACATAGGATGCCACCAAAGCCCACCACAAAAGCAAACTTTCGCTGGCTGTCGGTGCGTGATATTTTTGTTAGTGATTCAACGGCATTGGCTTGGCCGTGACGCCCAATGATTAGCTCTGCCATGAAAGCAGGGTAGGCAAGACAAAATGCCAAGATTAAATACATTAGTACAAATGCGGCGCCACCATTTTCAGCGGCCTGTGTCGGGAAGCCCCAGATATTACCTAGGCCAACGGCGCTTCCGGCAGCGGCTAAAATAAAGCCAATGCGAGAATTAAACTTACCTCGTGTTCCACTCATAAATATTTTTCTTCTTGTTATTAGTGATCAATATCAATTTACGCAAAAGTTAACTAAAAACATAGTCGTTATTGCAAATAATAGTATCAATTGTTATTAAACTTTTAAGTTTATCGTTATTATTGTTGGAGTGTATCAATAAACTTGATGCTAGGGATGGTGTTTATCGAGTTTCGTAAAGTGTTTGCTGGTTTTGTAAACAACAACGCCAACCTAGTGGCTGGCGTTTAACGGGGGAGTGATAGTTTTAATCGATCAAAATACGTAACATGCGGCGCAATGGCTCAGCGGCACCCCACAATAGTTGGTCACCCACAGTAAATGCGCTGATATACTCAGGCCCCATAGTCAATTTGCGAATACGACCAATAGGCACAGCTAATGTCCCATTTACCTTAGCTGGTGTTAGTTCATCCATGCTGATTTGGCGGGCATTTGGAATGACCTTAACCCACTCGTTATGCGCCGCTAATTTAGCTTCAATCTCTTCAACGCTGATGTCACGTTTGAGCTTAATCGTTAATGCCTGGCTATGACAGCGCATAGCGCCGACACGGACACATAAACCATCGATTGGTGTTGGCGAGGATGTGGTGCCCAAAATTTTATTGGCTTCGGCTTGTGCCTTATATTCTTCACGACTTTGACCCGATGGTAATTGCGTATCAATCCAGGGGATCAGGCTACCGGCGAGAGGGACGCCAAATTGATCGGCCTTTAGCTTACCGCTACGAATAAATTCCGACACCTTGGCATCGATGTCCAAAATAGCAGAACTTGGCGAGTCGAGTTCACAGGCCACTTCATCACGAATAGCGCCCATCTGGTTTAGCAGTTCGCGCATATGACGAGCGCCGCCACCTGAGGCAGCCTGATAAGTCATCGGGCTTACCCACTCGATTAAATCATCGGTAAAGAGACCGCCTAATGCAAGCAGCATTAATGAAACGGTACAGTTGCCGCCAACGAAGGTTTTAACGCCATCGGTAATACCTTGGTCAATAACATCACGATTTACTGGGTCGAGCACGATGATGCTGTCATCTTTCATTCTTAATGACGATGCAGCATCAATCCAGTAACCGTTCCAACCTGACTCACGCAGTTTAGGGTAGACATCTTTAGTGTAATCGCCGCCTTGGCAGCTAATAATAATGTCTTGTTGAGCGAGGGTGGTAATATCAAAAGCATCTTGCAAGGTGGTGACTGGTTTTCCGATGTCTGGACCGGCTTGACCTGTTTGAGAGGTACTAAAAAATACCGGCTCAATGTGGTTAAAATCATTTTCGCTTTGCATGCGTTCCATTAATACCGAACCGACCATGCCGCGCCAACCTACTAGACCTACTTTTTTCATTAGCTTAAAACTTCCTATGACTCAATAATTGATTTTTGAGATTACCTCATTTGTTACAAAATCGTTAGTCATTTTTGTGCTTTGTTAGGCCAAAGTGGCAATGATTTTGTAACATAATCCCGTGATCCGCGAATCGTTTATCAAAATTAGCTTAATTGACGTTAATCTAATAGCTGGTACTAAATTTGCATTATCATAGAGGTAACCCTAAAACTTAAGGATTTTGTCATGCGAGTGTCAATAATTTGCCTGTTGCTGACGGTACTTGCCGCGTGTACGGTAATATTAGAGCCAGAAGATAAACCAACTGTCGATGTGGTGGCAGTGGCCGAGGCGCCAGCCGATAACGAAATAGTGCTGGCAACAACCGCACTTGCAGATTCGTTGTTTGATGTAGCTGGGTTAATTAGTCCAGACTCAAACATTGCCGTAGGCACTTTCGGGCAAATTGATACATTGGCATTAAGCGCCAATGATAGCCAAGAGATCAAGCAGCTTAGCCGCCAAATTCAGGAAGGACTGAAAATTCAACTGGCGCGTAAACGTATTAGGGTTGTTGAGTTTAGATTGCGCAATAGTATCGCGCTTAAACCCGGCCAAGATATGATGCTATCGCGTGAGCTTGACCAAATACAACAACACCACGATATCGACTACTTCCTTACAGGGACTCTTTCAGAGTTACCCAATGGAGTGATTATTAATGCGCAGCTTGTTGACGTTCAGAGCAAACAAATTGTGACGGCGGCGACTAAAACACTTTCCGCCGACTATTGGCATGGCCCATCGGCTTCCACAGTTAGTAATAACATGATCTACCGCGGTGAAAAATAGCGCGATGGCACAGGAGAATACCATGAAAAAATTGACCCTAGCGGCAACCTCATTGAGTCTATTTATTGGCGGCTGTAGTTTATTAGATGACGAAGTGAGTTTGATGGATAGTCCACCGATGGCCGTTGCCGAATCTGGCGAAGAGCGAGATTATTTTCAGACTAATGCTGGTCAAGCGACTGATGAACAGCAAGCCACCGTGAAGAACATCACTCATTATGTGCGAGGTCTGATGCATGACTTGGTTGAAAACTTAACGGAGGTCACCAGTCAAACTCCTGTTGGCGTAACAAGTTTTGTCTACGTTGACTCCGATCTGCAAACCACCAGCTTGCTCGGTAATCAGATATCAGAAAGTTTTATGCATGAGATCCACCAATTTGGCATTCCTGTGGTGGACTATAAACTGATGGATAATTTAAAAATTACCGATCAAGGTGACTTTGTCTATAGCCGAGATTATACCAAGCTTTCAGCAGCGGTCGAGATTGACTATATTTTGACTGGTACACTCGCCAAACATGTTGGTGGGTATTTGCTTAATGCCCGCATCATTGATATTACAACAAAGTCGATAGTGTCATCGGCACAAGGCTTTGTGCCCGAGCATATCGCGCGAGGTGTGCTCGCCCATGGCGCAAAAAATGGCATTAAACTCACTCAAGGATAAAAGGGAATAACTAATGAAAAACCTTGTTACCCCAGTGTGCTCCCTGTTGTTGCTTAGTGGCTGCATGATGACCAGTACTCAAAATAAGCGTTTATGCCTCGATGATGAAGGTGAGTTTAGTCCTTGTCCTATCACCGAGTTTGCCAAGGCTAAGAATGGTGCGATGCCAATAGCCGCCAAGGGGTCGGTCGATCCAGAATTTGTTGTCGACAATCAGTTTCAGCGCTATGTGCCGCGGGTTGATAATAAGCGCCTCGCGCATTATGTCGAACAATTGGCGATGAAGTTGGTCAGTAATGAACACAAAGAGCAATTAGTAGGAGATATTGCTATCGCTACCTTTGTTAAGTTCGACGGCAGCTTGCGCAAAGCGAGTCCTCTAGGTAATCAAATCGCCGAATTGTTTTTTCATGAAATGCAGCAATTTGGCTATGAGTTGGTGGACTTAAAGAACAACAACTTTATTGATAGCACGACGCGTGGTGATTTTGGTTTTAGCCGCGAAAACAAACGGATGATGGCCGATGGTAAATTTAAACATGTGCTCAGTGGCACCTTGATTTACGAAAAGCGCGGTGTGGTGATAAATACCCGGATCACTAATGTGGAGAACAATCGAGTCATGGCCAGCGCCTCCGGGTTTATTCCGCAGTTTGTTATTCGGTAATTCCTTGGTTATTTTGGTGGATGAGTGCGTTTCTCGTATTCATTCCTAAATGTTGTTAATACAACAATCCATTATTATTCGAAGTGTTAATTTATCGTGTTTGTTCGAATAAGGAGTCAGATGTCTAGTTGTGGATGACTTACTGGTATCTATCGACGATACGTTGATGCTCGCCTGACAGCCTAATGTTACGCAGACTTTGATTAAATCGGCTAATAAAATCAACGGTGCCAATGGGCTTTGAAAAACCGATATAAGATAAAAACGCCGGTGGTGATAAATGAGCAAGGGCAATAAATTCATCGAGCATATTACGCTTTTTAAAGTAATAATAGCCAAATTCTTGATTAACTAAAATACCATCTAAACGTTCTTGTTCAAGCCCTCTAATAACCGCCAAATCATTGCGCAGTCTAATGATGTTATTTGATAGCTGCGGCGACAGTAATCGTTTTTCATAGTTTTCTTGGTATGAATTAAATTCTACGATTCCAATACGCAATGATGTCGTGGACAAATCTTCTAACGCCGTAAGTGTAGGTAATTTACTGAGCTCGACCCGATCAATAAACATGCGATAAGTTGTCTTACGAAACGGTTGTCCCATATTACTAAAAGCGAGCATCTTATTTTCTTTCACCATCGACATTATCACATCGATTTCTTGCCTTTTCAGCGCTTTTTTTTGCCGTAACCAGGGCATTTCTATATAGGATAACTTACATTTCATATCATTGAATATTGCATTGGTCAACTCAACGTCTAATCCTGTTAAGGTGCCGGTTTTGTCTCTAAACTGAAAAGGTCTCCATTGCTCCCAACCGACTGTTAGTTGGCATGTTTGTTGGTCGAAGGTCGATGGGAGGGCAGTGGTGGAGTGAGAGAGCAACAACAAAACAAGTCCATATGTGAGCGCACGAATTGTTGTGCCATCGGTCGATGTTATTTTTTTTGCCATACGCCAGCCCAGAGTCGAATTTATGTTATGTGATAAAAGTATAGTCAACATTAGTTTATATTGTTTGCTAACCCGCTAGCTTTGTCATTTAAAGTTAAGTAAACCAACACGGCAAGCGCATTATAAATATCGCATGCCATAATCCATACATATTACGAAAAACCGCCGTAAATCCATCCGTGGAGGCTTATTTTTCGTCCATGAAAAAGATGTTTTTCTTCACATGCACGGACAATGTCAATTTACCTCTCCAGGCACAGAGGATTTCAAATTTTCAGAGAAATTGATTGACTAAATATTGCGTTGAAATGGAGAAAACCTATTTTCAGGCTTAACCAAGGATGGCTATGTAAGAACAATGCAGGAGCAATTGTCGGGATGAAAATCAGAGCTACATGGATGTATTCATGCGTTTTTCGACATTCAAAGGAATATTTCGTTGCAGCAGCCAAAATTAAATTAATACGCTCTTGCCGTGAGTAAACCAACATATTGTTAATAATTTTCATGAGTAGCTGCTGAATATATGTTAATGTGACCAACAATTGAGCTAGCGACTAACAGGTATGATTTTAACAATGCGGTGCGCGTATACTTCTTTAATTATTATGATGTCGTTATGGTCTAATTTTTCTCTTGCCAAAGAATATCAGTTCATCTGGAATCCCTATTGTCCTTATGCCTGTGATGCCGACAAGGAAAATGGTAGGGAAGGTGTTGCTATTGATATTATCAAAGAAGTGTTTAAACATACTCCTCACACCGTGACATTTCTGCGTATCGATAGTTGGTTACGTGCCAAGAGACTTGTTGCTTCGGGCGTCAGCGATGGGATGGCATTTACGTTCTATTGTAGCGGCCAAGAAGAGCTCGGATTTGTTGTACCATCAAAGCCGATGGTCATTTCAACTGGAGGCGCTTATTTATCGCTGGCTAAAAATAAAATGAGTGCCTTTAAAACATCAGACTTGGCGCGTTTTAAAGTTATCGGTAGTTATCGGGGAGGCGTCAATAATAATGAAGCAATGGCAAATTTTATACGCCAGTATCCGGATAATATGGCTTATTTCACTGGCACCAATATCTTAGATCGCATCAGTCATATGCTGACGATAGGGCGACTCGATATATGGCTCGATAGTGCTGACCTACTTCATTATTTTGTCTCTAAAAACCGAAATGCTAATTTTTCTGTTAGCGAAACCGCGACAGGCAACAGGGCATATGGCGGAATGCTATTTAGAGCAGGAGGCGCAGAATCAAAGGTTTTGGCCAAAATCATTGACGATGGAATTAGCGGGTTAAGAAAAAACGGCAAACTCAACCAATTACTCGCCGTCTATGGCATGAAAGATAACGTTGAGCTTGTCGAATAAATTAACCCGCCAAGCATTTTCCTGCGTGCTTATTTTCAATCAATTCTATTTTGTAGCCATCGGGATCTTCAACGAACGCAATAACTGTTGAGCCGCCTTTCACTGGACCGGGCGCACGGCAAATCACCGCACCCGCGTTCTTTAGTTCATCACAGGTGGCGTAGATGTCATCACAACCGATGGCGAGGTGGCCAAACGCGCTGCCATGCTCATAGCTGTCGGTGTCCCAGTTATAGGTTAGCTCTAGTACCGTGCCGGTTTCCTCATCATCATAACCTAGAAACGCTAAGGTATAGCGATATTGAGTATTCTCTGACTGGCGCAATAAGCGCATTTTTAAAGTTTTGGTGTAGAACTCGATTGACCGTTCAAGATCGCCGACTCGTAACATAGTATGTAAAAACCGCATGTTTTCTCCTTATTCTTGTGGGATAAATTCATCTTAAAATTGATATAGGTGTTCGGTAAGGCACGAATTATAACACCGCTCTCCAATACTATGCTGGATCATCGATTAAAATTTGATACATTGATGAAGTGTTCTAACTGTTCCAATTATTCTACAGGCATTGATTGATAGAGATAGTTCAAATATTGTTAAGTTGATAACCTTTGCTATTCCTTGCAAGCTTGCGCCTGCGTACTCTGTCGAAGGCATACATGGCTTAACCTGCCGAAAAAGATAAACCATCGCCAATGTATGGTATTAGGTCCGCTGGCAATAACAGCCTTTAGCGTCGCTAATAATAGTTGGCGCGCTAAATCCTTGGCGATAATGACTTAATATAATGTCCACCAAACTGTTGTTCGCGGAGCAGTCGAGTCCCGTCGCATAGGGGCCAACGTAGAGTAACCGTTCCTTGTCATCGGTGATTAAAATAGCAGGTGTCGCCGGAATGTAAGGTGCGATGGCTGTATTTTCGACGTTAATATTGATGATGGTAAATCCATCTTGTCGGGCAATGCTATTAATCACCTCTTTATGGGTCTGTGTTAACGATGAACAATGACACCGTGCATCAAAAAAATGAAATATGGTACGCCCCAACTAGCGTTCTTGCCTGTGTTTAGAGTTGCAATCATAGTGTGAATAGGCGTATTGATGAGGCTGTTTAGCGGATCAAATACCACCAATCGCTGCCCAACTAAATAATAAAACCCTCCAATCACCGCTAACAACCACACTCCCACTAATCCATAATGGAAGCGGCCATCGATTGCGTTGAACGTTGGGAGTAGTTCTCTAAACTTACCAAGGTTTCATTGACTTTATTAGTACTATCCTTTGTTCTATTAGCCAATGCCCTAACTTCATCGGCTACGACGGCAAAACCGCTATCTTGCTCGCCAGCACGCGCCGCTTCGATAGCCGCATTTAACGCGAACAAGTTAGTCTGCTCAGCAATGCTGTTGATTTCGGATAATACGTTACTAATAGTTGCACTCGAGGGCGCCAAGCGAGATATATCTTCTGCCGTTTGCTTTAACCGCTGTGCCAAATCATTATTTTTGTCATGCCCTTTATTAATTTGGGTGCTGGCTGTCGTTGTTTTGCCATTAGCCTCTTCGATAAATTGGCTTAGCTGATGGGTATACTGAGCGATTGTCGATACCGTGACGGCCATTTCCTCCGCTGACGTGGCAATCGCATCGGTTCCTATTTGCTTAGTATCCGAGGACGCTTGTAATTCATTACGAGCAACTATTAAGTTTTGCGCATTCGATGAGAAATGACCTGACTGGTTCTTCATCTCGCAAACAACATTGTCCAATGTACTTAGCAGGCGATTAAAATCTTTTAAAATTTGACTGTCATACTCATCAACCCGAACGGATAAATCGACACCGTCATTACACTCCATGATGCTAGTCGCTGCGTGAGACAATTGCGAACCCACCACACGTTCATCGTTGAGTGTTTTTGCACTGTAACCAGCGACCACACATTCAATAGCAAAGTAGGTGGCATGAATAATTACATTAATAAACAGCAATCTGTCTTCACTAAAGACGAAGCCCCCCATCTCATTTGCTTGCAGAAAATAGAAAGATAAATGATGCACGCCAACGAGGACCAATGCAGAGATATAGACCCGCCAATCATGCAGTACAATTAAGAAGGCTAACAAAATAAATAGTTCAAAATGAATTTCAATCAAGCCATTCATTTGATGAATATGCAAGCAGGTAAATATCATAGTCGCCAGTGCAACCGTATGCTTTGTCAATGATGCATCAGGCTGTTGATTTAACATAAACAGACTAACACCAACCGTAGGAAGGCCAATGATAAGCATGGCTACATAAGTGTCATAAACAAAGGATAAAAAAACTGATTCGATAAATAATCCAATCATCAACTAGAAAAAAAGCTTATTAAAATTCGCCATAACATTCCCCACGCTAGCTAACATTGAGTCACTAAAGGCCTTTAGCACTGTATCGTACAGCATAGACTTTAAGATCAATTTTGGGGTGATTTATTGTTTTTTTTTCAAGAAGCGATTATCTAATACCATCAGTGGTGTCAGTAGTCTTTTCATTTAGGGTCTATCAGTCAATTAAGTATATGGGTATTATGATTGATTATTTCTTACAACGAGGCTAATGAAATAGTCAGGGTAATTGATGACTAGTGTCACTTGACAATACATCACCAAGCAGTCTTGCATTGAAAATCCCTAATGGTCGTTCACTTGTGGGTGACCAATGGTGAGTTAATCGGTTTTGTCTTTAAATTCACAAAGATGCTCGATGATGCACGAACCGCAGCGCGGTTTACGTGCGATACAGGTGTAACGACCTAACAAGATAAGCCAATGATGCACATCCACCATGAACTCTTTAGGGACGACTTTAAGTAGTTTCTTCTCAACCAGATCGACGTTGCTACCCATCGCCAATTTCGTGCGATTGGATACCCTGAAAATGTGGGTATCTACGGCGATTGTCGGCCAGCCAAAAGCGGTGTTTAATACCACATTGGCAGTTTTACGGCCGACACCGGGTAGTGCTTCAAGTGCCGCTCTGTTCTCTGGTACTTCGCCGCCATGTAACTCCACTAACATCTTACAGGCTTTGTAGACGTTTTCGGCTTTGGTGTTAAATAAGCCGATGGTTTTAATATATTTTTTGAGGCCATCGACACCCAAGTCAACGATAGCTTGTGGCGTGTTGGCAACGGGAAATAACTTACGAGTCGCCTTATTAACGCCCACATCAGTCGCTTGTGCTGATAGGGTGACTGCGACTAACAGTTCAAAAGGCGAGCTGTATTCTAACTCGGTCTCAGGATGAGGGTTATCGTCGCGCAATATTTCGAGGATCTGCTGGCGTTTCTCTTTATTCATGCGTTAGCTTACCTTGTTAATGCGTACACGTTGTGGCTTCTCGACCTCAAGCGGAGCTTCAAATGCCATTTCAACACGTGAGTTTAGACTGTTTTTTATCGCCAAGATAATCCCCAACGCCACGAAAGCACCTGGAGGTAACATGATAAACAAAAATGATTGGTCAAATTTAATCAACTCGATAGTCAGTGAACTAGCCCAATCGCCTAAGAGTAGGTCTGCACCGGAAAATAAGGTCCCTTGCCCAAGAACCTCGCGTACAGCGCCTAATAACAGCAACACGATACTGAATCCCACCCCCATAATAAATCCATCATAGGCAGAAGGTAGCAGGTCATTTTTAGAGGCGAAGGCTTCGGCGCGGCCGATAATAATACAGTTGGTAACAATCAATGGTAAGAAGATCCCCAGCGATTGATACAAGCCATAGGCATAGGCGTTAAACAACAGTTGTACGCAGGTGACAAAGCCGGCGATTATCATGACGAATATCGGTATTCGTATCTCTTTAGGGATCCATTTTCGGATCAAGGACACTGTAGCGTTAGAACACACCATGACAATAATGGTGGCGATGCTCATGCCTAGAGCATTGGTTAGTGTCGAAGTGACCGCGAGCAGTGGACATAAACCAAGAAGCTGCACTAATCCGGGATTATTTTTCCACAGACCCTGCCATGTTAATTCGCTATATTGATTCATTGCTTCTCTCCACAACGTGCACGCTCATTAAAAAGCTGCTCTTTGTTACGTTCAAAATAGATAACGGTATTTTTAACCGCTTGCACCACGGCACGGGGCGTAATAGTGGCACCAGTAAATTGATCAAATTGGCCACCATCTTTTTTTACGAGCCAGCGTTTGTCTTTGTGGTTTTTCAACTGTTTACCACTAAAGCTTAAAACCCAATCATCTTTAACGATTTCGATTTTGTCTCCTAGTCCGGGGGTTTCTTGATGAGTGAGAGTGCGGACACCACTGACTGTGCCGTTGGCGGTTAAGCCAACAATGAGGCTAATATGACCGTTGTAGCCATTTGGTGCGATGGTTTCTAAGGCGATAGACACTGGCTGATCGCCTTTTAAGGCAACAAAGGCCCGTTGATCCTTAGTGCTGCCTAAAAATTGTAGCGAATTGGTCACCAAACAATGTTTATAAAGCTCGTTATCATAGCTTCCTTTCACGATGACTTGGTCGAGAATACGTAATAGCTGCTTAGTTTCTTGTTCGGCGATCTGGACCTTGGTGCCTTGGTGTGTTAACGCAACAATCGCACTAATCACCAGTGCAAATGCAGCGAGGATCAAGCCATTTTTACTTATGATATTGCTCATTTGGTTAATCCTCCTGGTTACCGTAGCTGGCCGGTTTGGAATAATAGTCAATCACCGGTACGGTTATATTGGCGAGCAGTACCGCAAAGGCAATGGCATCAGGAAAACCGCCATAATTACGAATAATATACAACAATGCACCAATAATAATACCGAAAATAATGCGACCTTTATTGCTCGTTGCCGCCGTTACGGGGTCGGTAGCGATAAAAAAAGCGCCAAACATGGTCGCACCACTAAACAGATGGAAAACCGGAGTGCCATGACTATCGGGATCTAATAAGTAGCCGATTAACGAGAAAAAGAGTAATGAAGACAACACGGCTAGCGGAATATGCCACCGAATAACGCCTAATTTTAGCAAAGCCAATCCACCGAGTAAAAAGGCTAAGTTAACCCATTCCCAACCAAATCCAGCCCAGCTCCCATAAACATTTTTAGCCGTGCTCTCACCAACTGTTAGGCCAAGGGTTAAGTCAGTTTTCAATGTATCTAAAGGTGTCGCCATGGTCACGCCATCTATCGTTTGACGGATATCATTAACACTGAGGCCCTTAGTGGTCGTTTCGGTAAAAATAGCACTAATTACATCACTAAAACCAATGGTGTAGTGACTTAGCTCTAACGGTACTGACCAGTTGGTCATCGCGACAGGAAAAGAAATAAGCAGTAAAACATAGCCGATCATTGCGGGGTTAAATAGATTAAACCCGAGTCCACCGTAAAGCTGTTTGGCAATTAATACCGCAAAGACGACGCCAATTACACCAATCCACCATGGGGCCAATGGCGGAATTGAAATGCCGAGTAACAGGCCGGTAAGCAACGCACTGTTATCGTTGAGTGTATTGGCAATATCTCTTTTTCGTACGTATAGCACTGCTGCTTCAGTTAACATCGCAGCGCAAATACAGATGATAATCTGGACTAACACCCCCAGCCCAAAAAAGTATATTAAGGTTGCGACGCCAGGCATTGTGGCTAATGCGACATTGCGCATGATCTGCGATGTGTTGCCTGTGCCTTTATGATGAGGCGAGGGGGCTTGTGATAAATACATCAATAATACCTATTTTAGTTATCTTTATTTTCAAGATTTTTTTTGGCCAACGCCTTAGCCTTTGCTTTGGCAACGGTCCGAGCAATCCGCGATTTTCTATCATCACCGTCCGTGTTGCTAGTCGATAATTCTTCCGCAGCTCGTGGCTCGGTCGACGCCGCTTCATCAGTGATAGTGTTTTTTAGGGCTTCTCGCTTAGCTTTTGCTACTGTGGCAGCGATATGCGAGCTATGGTCTTGTTCACCATTGGCAGATGGGGCTTGCTGGGCAGCCAATTTATTTTCCTTGGCAATAGTCGCGGTACTGCGTGCCTTTTTGTCATCATTGGTAATGCGGGTTTTAGCCTGCTCAATTGCTACGGATTCAGCATCATTCTCTATCGCTTGCTGTGCTGCCAGCTTCTTTGCCTTGGCTTTGGCAATCGTCGCTGCAATGCGTGCCTTTTTATCATCATTGGCACTGCTGCTTTGCGCCGGCTCTGCTGCAGGCTCAGCATCATCCTCGATCTCTTGCTGTGCTGCCAGTTTCTTTGCCTTGGCTTTGGCAATCGTCGCTGCAATGCGTGCCTTTTTATCATCATTGGCACTGCTGCTTTGCGCCGGCTCTGCTGCAGGCTCAATTGCTACGGATGGGGCGTCAGTAGCTATCGTTTGCTGTGCTGCCAGTTTCTTCGCCTTGGCTCTCGCTATGGCGGCTGCGACACGATCCTTTTTTTCATCATCGTCACTTACTGGAGGCGGCGAATTATCATTGGCTTGCGCCCCTGCAAGCTTTTTAGCTTTAGCACGTGCGATAGCGTCTCTAACTCGAGACTTTTGTTCGACTTGCGCTTCGCTTTCTGTTGATGCTTGAGGTTGCTGTTGTGCTGCAAGCTTCTTCGCTGAGGCACGGGCAATTGCCGCCGCCACACGATCCGTTGGCGCAGCATCGTCTGATACGGGTGATTTTTTCGCTCTAATCCGCGCAAGCGCGGCGGCCACGGCATCACCATCGCCATTGTTTTGCATTGCTGCCTTGCGCTTTTCTGCCGCGAGGCGATTGCGCTCTTCGCGGTCTTGTTTATCACGCTCTAATCGTGCTGTACGTGCTTCAAATCGCTCTTTGGCTCTCTGTGCCTGTTCTTTTTCACGATTTTCGCTGCGAATTTCAGCCTTGGCGACGCGATAATATTGTACCAACGGAATGCTACTTGGACAGACATAGGCGCAGGCACCACATTCAATGCAATCAAATAAATCATGTTGCTTAAGCTTGTCGTAATCTTGATCTTTAGCAAACCATTGTAGCTGTTGGGGCAATAGTTGCGCGGGACAGACTTGCTCGCAATCACCACAGCGAATACAGTTTTGCTCTGTCGGCGGATTGGGTAGCTCTCGATCACTAGCCGCAATAACACAGTTGGTGGCCTTCACCACTGGCGCGTTAATATCATGTAGTGCAAAACCCATCATCGGGCCGCCAATGATAATTTTTTGTGACTTTGCCGGCTTAAACCCACATTGCTTTAATAAGTCTTTTATCGACATGCCCAAAGGAACTTGGTAATTGCCAGGTTGGCTGACGAGATCGCCTGTTACGGTGACAATACGGCTTAACAGCGGCTTGCCTTTTAATACCGCTTCGCCAGCCGCATAAGAGGTGGCAATGTTTTGTACCACGATGCCTATATCAGCAGGGATTTTACCGCTGGGTACTTGCTGGCTGGTCAGCACTTCGATGAGTTGCTTTTCGCCGCCAGCTGGGTAGAGCGAAGGAATAGCGCGGATCATAATACTATCATCTGCCGCCGCGGTTATTTGTGTTATCGCTTGTGGCTTATTATCTTCGATCGCAATAATGGTGCGTTGTGGCAACAATAGTTTCTGCATTACTTTGATGCCGTCGATGATGTCATTGGCACGCTCGCGCATCAGCGCGTCGTCGGCGGTGATATAAGGTTCACATTCTGCCGCATTAATGATCAGATACTCGATCGGCTTATTTGGAGCGAGCTTAACCGCCGTTGGAAAGCTAGCCCCGCCAAGCCCAGTGATGCCACACGCACTTATTCGCTCAATGAGCACCTGGTGATCATCGTCTAGCGTTAAAGGCTCAAGTATAATACTTGGTTGCTCGATGGTGTCCAACACCAGTGTCTGAGTGGCAATGCCCGAGGGATGACATGCGGCGTAGTCCGTTATTTCACTAACCGTAGCACTCGCTGGCGCAATCACATTGGCAGAAATAAAACCTTCTTTACGAGCTAGTAATTGTCCTTGTTCGACGCTGTCGCCCGCTTGCACGATTGGCAGCGCCGGCTGACCAATATGTTGTGATACTGGAATATATAGCCTTGCGGGGATTGGCAGCGTGACGATGGCGCTATCTTTGGTGCGCTCTTTACGTGAGGGCGGGTGGATCCCGCCATGAAATTTCCACAGCTGTCCTTCGTCGACTAGATTAAGAATCGTTTTCAATTTAGGACTCCAACAGCTTTACTGGAATGGTATTGAGCTGCGCATTCCAGGTACGAGTAGTTTGTGCGACGGGGATCATCACGATACAGTCAACAGGGCAGGGGTCGACACAAAGGTCACATCCGGTGCACTCATCGCTTATTACAGTGTGCATCTGCTTTGTTGTTCCCATGATGGCATCGACCGGGCAGGCCTGAATACATTTGGTACAACCAATGCAATCTTCTTCAATAATTAGCGCCACGGTTTTAACGGGGGTCTGCTCTTCACCTTGGGCTGGCGGTACATCCACGCCTAAAATATCAGCAATTATCTCTATGGTTTGCTGCCCGCCAGGGGCACATTTGTTGATCGCTTCACCATTGGCCACGGCTTCTGCGTAGGGTTTACATCCAGGGTAGCCACATTGACCACATTGGGTTTGCGGTAAAATTTCGTCTACTTTTTCGGCGATGGGATCTTCTTCAACTTTAAACTTTATTGAAGCAAAGCCTAGTAACAACCCAAATACTAGCCCCAGAGCGGTTAGCACTGCAATGGCAATTAATACAATACTCATGGCTAGTTTGTTAATCCTGTGAAGCCGCTAAAGGCCAACGACATCAATCCTGCAGTGATCATCGCGATGGACGCACCTTTAAATGGCGCGGGCACATCAGCAGCCGCAATACGCTCACGCATGGCGGAAAAAAAGATTAACACCAATGAAAAACCAAGGGCTGCGCCAAAACCATAGATAATGGAATCGATGAAATTATGCTGTTCATTGGTGTTGATTAATGCGACGCCAAGTACTGCACAGTTAGTGGTAATTAATGGGAGGAAAATACCCAACATGCGATACAACGCAGGGCTAGTGCTGCGCACCACCATTTCGGTAAATTGAACCACTACCGCAATCACCAAAATAAAGCTTAAGGTTCGCAGGTACTCAATACCCAATGGTACTAATAAATACTCGTTGACTAAGAAGCTACAAAGGGAGGCAATGGTCAGCACGAAAGTGGTCGCCATTGACATGCCGATGGCAGACTCTAATTTGCTCGATACCCCCATAAATGGGCACAAGCCGAGGAACTTCACCAACACGAAGTTGTTAACCAACACCGTACCAATCAAGAGTAAAAAATATTCAACCATTATCGTTATTTTATTGTTGCTAAGATGGCGACTATTATCCGTGTTTATTCAACGATAAACAACCACATATCCTGTAAGTATTAATGAGTGTGAACTAACAGGATCTAGGTCAAATAAAAAATCCTGAAAGAGTCAAAAATAAGACTTAGGTTGCTTAAATTTCGATTGCACTATGTTTAATTTAATTTACACTGCGAATAATCTTATTAGTTTCCTTTATAGCGCGGTACCTCATGTCAAAATCCCAATATTCAATGCTCCCTTTATTTATGTTGAGTGTTGCCATGCTGTTGTGGGCGAGTTCTTTTATTGCCTTAAAATTCGCTTTTGAAGCATACTCGCCAATGTTCGTTATTTGGGCACGGATGATCGTTGCATCATGTTGTTTTGTATTTTTTATTAAACAGTTTTTCCGTTTTGATTACAAGGCGGGTGATTGGAAACTATTATGCTGTATGGCGCTATTAGAGCCGTGTATCTATTTCGTGTTAGAAGCTGAAGCTTTAATGAACACATCGGCGGCACAAGCTGGCACCATTACTGCGATTTTGCCACTACTTATCGCTTTTATCGCGTTTTTTACCTTAGGTGAACGGGTGACGCGGACGCAATTAGCGGGTTTTAGCGTCGCGTTTGCCGGTGTTATTGGGTTATCTTTGGGCAGCGAAGTGACCGAAAGCGCGCCAAATCCGTTATGGGGCAATTTCCTAGAGTTCTTAGCGATGTGCTGTGCTGCTGGCTATAGTGTATTACTAAAACGTTTTAGTGTCCGCTATTCGGCTGTTTTCCTAACTGCTTTTCCGGCCTTTGTTGGGGCCATTTTCTTTACGCCATTTATGTTAATGCTGCAATTTCCAACGACATTTTCATTGGTTGGCACTGGGGCGATAATTTATTTGGGGATGGTCGTAACATTGGGCGCATACCTTTGCTTTAACTACGCGGTAAGTCGCTTGCCAGTGACTGTAGCCGGTTCTTTCAGCAATCTTATTCCTGTCTTTACCGTGGTGTTAGCTTGGTTAATTTTAGATGAATCACTCACGCAAAGCCAATTAGTAGCCTGTGCACTTGTCGCATCAGGGGTTTATTTGAGTCAGAGAGGGCGTAGTAAATAGTACCAATCACAGAGGTCTAGTATCTTTCTCATTGTTATGAAAGGTAGTGGCGTTTTTTTATGGACGAATTTTGATGGATCAATCAGACAAAAGAGGGGATTAACGGTTTTTAGATTTATCGAAGTCTTGGAATTTTGAAGTAAAGCGATGGCTCCCCAACCTGGACTCGAACCAGGGACATACGGATTAACAGTCCGCCGTTCTACCAACTGAACTATTGGGGAATTATGATTGTCTATGCGATACGTTCTATTGAAACATTGACCATTACATTTGGTTGTAATGGCTCCCCAACCTGGACTCGAACCAGGGACATACGGATTAACAGTCCGCCGTTCTACCAACTGAACTATTGGGGAATCACAAATTGCCTGTGTTAAGTGTTTTAGTATAAAAAATACAGGCCGATAACTGTGATTAACAGAAATGGCTCCCCAACCTGGACTCGAACCAGGGACATACGGATTAACAGTCCGCCGTTCTACCAACTGAACTATTGGG
>Ga0209395_1001436_pt1 | contig 33310 bp, 24 predicted proteins | sample GOMGulsemesocosm_3_FD_184635 | JGI IMG/M metagenome (GOLD analysis project Ga0209395, IMG submission 184635) | Methane-oxidizing microbial communities from mesocosms in the Gulf of Mexico - GOM9D Gulf of Mexico (SPAdes) (version 2) | ecosystem: Environmental > Aquatic > Marine > Cold seeps...
GCTGGCTATGGCTGGTGTGATGGGTGGTGCGGCAACGGGCGTCAGTGCAGAAACCAAAAATATCTTCCTGGAAAGTGCCTTTTTCAAACCGATTACCATTGCCGGTAAGGCGCGTAGTTATGGTTTGCACACCGATTCTTCGCACCGCTTTGAGCGCGGTGTGGACTTCACTCTTCAGCGTCAGGCTGTTGAGCGTGCTACTGAACTGTTGTTGGAAATTTGTGGTGGTGAAGCGGGGCCAATTGTTGAAGTGGTCTCTGAAGATAAACTACCGCAGTGGGATGTTGTAAACCTGCGTGAAGAGCGTGTTAAAAAGCTACTGGCACTGGACATCGGTGCTGCAGAGATCGTTGATATTCTCAAGCGCCTTGGTTTAGGTGTGGAAGAGGTGGCGAGCGGTGAGTGGGCTGTCTCCGTACCGTCTTACCGTTTTGATATCGCCATTGAAGCGGATCTGGTTGAAGAGCTGGCGCGTATCTACGGCTATAACCGTTTGCCCGTTTGTGCGCCAACAGCAACATTAACACCAAAGCCAGCTAACGAAGCTAAAGTATCCATTAAAAACCTGCGCCGTGTGTTATTAGCGCGTGGTTACAACGAAGCGATCACCTACAGCTTTGTTGATCCTAAAATGCAGGCCTATTTTGATACCTCGGATCAGGGCATTGCACTGGCGAACCCCATTTCTGCCGATATGTCGGTGATGCGCACTTCGCTGTGGCCAGGCCTTGCTCAAGCGTTACAGTACAATCAAAATCGCCAGCAACAGCGTGTACGTTTGTTCGAAAGTGGTTTGACCTTCACCCGTGGCGAGTCAGGCATTGAGCAGGAAGCGCGAATCGGTGGTGTGATTGCCGGTGGTCGTACCGAAGAAGGCTGGCTAGAGCAGCTTGAGTCAGTAGATTTCTTTGATGTAAAAGGCGATGTTGAAGCCTTACTGGCTATGGGCGGTTCAGCGCAAGAATTTACCTTTGTTAGCAAAGCGCATCATGCCTTACATCCCGGTCAGTCTGCCGCTATTTTAAGGAATGGCAAAGAAATTGGCTATGTGGGTGCGCTGCATCCAACGATTGAAAAGTCGCTAGGTTTGAATGGCCCGATCTTCCTTTTTGAGATTGATCTGGCGGGGATTGAGCAGGGCCGTATTGCCAGTTTTACAGAATTATCAAAATTCCCGGAAGTTCGTCGAGACTTGGCTATACTTGTATCAAGTTCCACTGAGCTTTCAGCGATTGTCGATGTAATGAAAGCATCGGCAGGGGAGTGGTTAACTGATGTGCGCCTGTTTGACCTCTATGAAGGCAAAGGTATTGAGCCAGATCAGAAAAGTTTAGCATTAGGCTTGACCTGGCAGCACGCATCACGCACTCTTACCGATGAAGAGATAACAGGGTTTATTGATTGTGTAATCAATGACTTAGAAAAACAATTTAGTGCAAGATTGAGGGGCTAGTTAATGGGAGCTCTAACCAAAGCAGCCATTGCAGAAAAACTATTCGATGAGCTGGGTTTGAATAAGCGTGAAGCCAAAGAGATCGTTGAGATGTTTTTTGGCGAAGTTAGAAAAAGTTTGATTGATAATGATCAGGTGAAGTTGTCAGGGTTTGGTAACTTTGGTCTGCGCGATAAAAAAGAACGACCAGGACGTAATCCAAAGACGGGTGAAGATATTCCTATTAGCGCTCGCCGTGTGGTTACCTTCCGGCCCGGACAAAAACTAAAAGCAAAAGTTGAAGACTATGCTGGAACCAAGCCATAACGACGAATTACCGCCTATCCCTGGGAAGCGCTACTTCACCATCGGTGAAGTCAGTGAGCTGTGTAATGTCAAACCGCATGTGTTGCGATATTGGGAGCAGGAGTTTTCTGAACTCAGTCCAGTAAAGCGCCGCGGTAATCGACGTTATTATCAGCGTCAGGATGTGCTGATTATTCGTCAGATCCGCAGCTTGCTCTATGATCAGGGTTTTACCATCGGTGGCGCACGCCAGCGTTTTGGCAGCGAAGATGTGAAGGATGACACCAGTCAATCTCAACAACTGATCCGCCAAATGGTGGTTGAGCTGGAAGATGTGCTTGGTGCATTGAAAGCTTGATTCGCGAGTATTATCTCTAGTTGAAATTAGTTGATCTCAAATCCCTTCAGTTGTTTTCACGGCGCCCCTCATAAGGTATGATCTGCGCCGTTTCCAAAGTTGGAAAATCAAGATATCGGGGCGTAGCGCAGTTTGGTAGCGCACCACACTGGGGGTGTGGTGGTCACAGGTTCAAATCCTGTCGTCCCGACCATATAAATAAATTAGGTCGCTTCTTAGCGGCCTTTTTTATGCCTGTTCGAAAATAGCCAGCAATTGAGTAAGTTTCAGCATTTAAAATTCTTGGATGGCTTTAATCTCAGTCCCTCATGCCTTGCTGATGGGGTGCTATGTTGGTCATCGCTCAGTGTCCTCCAGCTGCCCTCAATCAGCATCCCCCCCCCCTCAACTTAGTGAGAAATAAGCTTTCGTTCGAGCTGTGATATCTGTATTGTCTGCAACCGAAATAGCATCAAGCGTATCGATGGCCGTTGTTTTTTGCGACTATTCTCACAAAATAAAACCTGATTAAAATCAAGGTATACTCCCTGGAAGACCTTTATTGTTCGCAACTAAGTTTGCAGGGATGAATAGCTTGTGAAAATAGGGGTTACAGGCGCTAATGTTTTTGTCGACCAGCGTTATGAGGCTGTTGAATATACGCCGTTGGCTTACTATTAGAAAATAGCCAACGTTAATGCCGTAGTAATAAAAGGACTTTTATGCATGACCTCATCCCCTAGTCGGTACTGACCGTAATCGCCGTTCCACCCACGGGCGAGCACTTCTCCCCAATTCAGTTTGCTATTTCGCTGCAACTCTTGCCTACTGCGCGGGACCGATATTGACTAGCCACGTAACCTTACTAAAAGCCTCATAGTAAAATATCCAAACAAACAACCTATTGGAAGTGCAGGCTATATGGAAATAAAAACAATGAAACGTGTTCTTGTGGTATTTGGTACACGACCAGAAGCAATAAAAATGGCTCCCTTAGTGCATGCCCTGGCGGATGATAAGCGGTTTGATTCCAAGGTCTGTGTAACTGCCCAGCATCGCGAAATGCTTGATCAAGTACTGGATCTGTTTGAGATAAAACCGGATTTTGATCTGGATATCATGAGCCCGGGCCAGAGCCTTTTTGAGGTGACCAGCAGAATCCTTAATGGCATGAAAGATGTCTTGGAGGGCTTTAAGCCGGACGTGGTGCTTGTTCATGGAGATACAGCTACCACCTTTGCCGCGGCGTTAGCTGCCTACTATCAGCAAATTCCGGTCGGGCATGTTGAAGCCGGGTTGAGGACTGGGGATCTATACTCGCCGTGGCCAGAGGAAGCTAACCGTAAGCTTACGGGCGCTATTACCTATTATCACTTTGCTCCCACAGAAACCTCACGTAATAACCTGAGAGATGAATCTGTACCCGAGGAGCATATTACTGTAACCGGTAATACGGTGATTGATACGCTGTTTTGGGTGCGGGACAAGATTGATAAAGCCCCCAAGCTTGCTAGTGAGCTGGCATCCCAGTACTCGTTTCTTGATCAGAATAGAAAGCTGATCTTGGTGACGGGGCATCGACGGGAAAGTTTTGGTGGTGGTTTTGAGCGCATCTGTGAAGCACTTCGGTCCATTGCTATTCAGAATCCAGATTGCCAAGTGCTCTACCCCGTGCATTTGAATCCCAATGTCCAGGAACCGGTTAATCGTCTGCTGCAAGATGTTGAAAATATTCACCTGATCGAGCCTCAGGATTACCTGCCCTTTGTCTATTTAATGAACCGCGCTTATCTTATTTTGACGGACTCCGGGGGCATTCAGGAGGAAGCCCCTTCATTGGGTAAGCCCGTTTTGGTGATGCGTGATACAACAGAAAGGCCAGAAGCAATAGAGGCCGGTACAGTTAAGTTGGTGGGTACCGATGTTGAGGTGATCGTCAGCGAGGTTAATGAGTTGATGAATAACGCAAAACACTATCGCCGCATGAGTGAGGCGCATAACCCCTATGGGGACGGGAATGCCTGCCAGCGAATCCTCGGCGCTCTGACAGTAAATCGCGATAAAAACATTGCTGTTGAGCATTCAAAAAAATGAAACAAGTGAACAGACTATACCTGAGGTTGCCGTAAATGCCATTTGATACTATTTCAGTCATCGGTTTAGGTTATATCGGGCTGCCGACCGCTGCGGTCATCGCCTCCCGTAGGAAAAACGTTATTGGTGTGGACATCAATCAGCATGCGGTTGATACGATCAATAACGGCAAAATCCATATCGTCGAGCCGGAGTTGGATATTGTAGTACATGCGGCTGTGACAGAGGGGTATCTTCGCGCGACTACAGCACCTGAGCCCGCAGATGCATTCTTAATTGCAGTGCCAACGCCATTTAAAGGCGATCATGAGCCAGATTTGTCATGTATTGAAGCGGCGGTTAAAGCAATTGCGCCGGTCTTGAAAAAAGGTGATTTGGTTATTCTTGAATCCACCTCTCCTGTAGGTGCCACTGAGCAGATGGCTGAGTGGTTAGCCGAAGCGCGTTCAGATCTGAGCTTCCCACAAACGCACGGTGAAGACTCTGATATTCGTATCGCGCACTGCCCAGAGCGTGTGCTCCCAGGGCACGTTGTCCGTGAACTGGTAGAAAATGACCGCGTTATAGGCGGCATGACACCCAAATGCTCCGAGGCTGCGGTCAGTCTTTATAAAATCTTTGTTGAAGCGGAATACATGACCACCAGTGTGCGTACTGCCGAAATGGCCAAGCTCACAGAAAACAGCTTCCGTGATGTCAATATTGCATTCGCCAACGAACTTTCCCTCATCTGCGACAAGCTGGATATCAATGTTTGGGAACTGATAATGCTTGCCAATCGCCACCCTCGTGTCAATATCCTGCAACCAGGGCCCGGTGTTGGGGGGCATTGCATTGCAGTCGACCCTTGGTTCATAGTCAGCCAAACCCCTAGAGAAGCACGGTTAATACGCGCCGCCCGAGAGGTTAATGATGGTAAGCCTGAATGGGTAGTGGAGAAGGTAAGGCAGGCAGTGGGGGATGTCCTGCAACAAAACCCTGATAAAACGGCAAAGGATGTGACGATCGCCTGCTTTGGTCTGGCATTTAAACCAGATGTTGATGATCTGCGCGAAAGTCCAGCTCTGACGATTAGCAGTAGCGTTGCCGAAAATCATCCTGGCTCTGTTTTTGTGGTTGAGCCCAACATAGAAAAATTACCAGCATGTCTAGAGGGTAAAGCGGAGCTTTGTAACGTAGATACAGCGATGCAGAAAGCTGACATTCTAGTAATGCTGGTTGATCACAAACCCTTCAAGCAACTATCCTCTGATGAAATTCGAGGCCGTCACATCGTTGACACAAAGGGAATTTGGATTAATTAAACTTTTGTCAGCCAGCTGACTGTTTACGATAAAATTACTTGGATATTCCACTAGCAATGAACCTCAGTGACCATACCGTCATATTAACCGAGCACGGAATCAATTATCAGCTCTACCTACCGCAACAGCAAACAGACTATATTCAAAAGAGTATAGTTTCTGCCAAGCGTCCCTACGAGCTGGGTATGTTGGAGGATATGCGCTCTCGTCTTTCTCCCGGTGATAAGGTTATTGACGTTGGTGCCAATGTTGGTAATCACACTCTCTATCTCTCTGCTGTGGCAGAGTGCCATGTGTCTGCATTTGAGCCAAACGCAATGCTATGTGAGGCGATTCAGGCGAGCAGCAGCCTAAATGAACTGGAAAACAGGATTGAGGTGCATAAGGCTGGCGTGGGCGAAGTATGTTCCAGAGGGCATTTTGCTAATCTGAATGATTCTAATCTGGGCGCGCAGAGTATTGAAACAACGGACAAGCTGACGGACTCGTTTGAGATTGTAACATTGGACAGCCAGAGTTGGACCAATACAATACGGATGATCAAGATTGACGTAGAAGGTTTTGAGCTCGCTGTACTTAAAGGAGCAAAGCACCTTATCGAAAAAGATCAGCCCATTCTCTACATAGAATGTCAGACTGAAGAGGATTTCGTTCAGATTCATGAATGGCTTGGCAAGTACGGGTATGACTATTGGGACACTTTTAATGCAACTCCAACGCATTCATTTATTCACGAATCGCAATTAACGCAAAACCAGAAACTCCAACACTTGTCGTTTCAGACTGCTCGCCAGGATTACCGATCAGTGATTCAAGTAGCTGGGCTGAGAAACAAGCTAGATGAGGCGAATCATAAATACCGCCGAGCCAATAACAATATTGCAGAACTCAAGACGAAGCTAAATAGCGCCAACGAGAAATACCGAAGTGCTTCTGAGCGAGTCAATGAGTTGAAGCAGTCACTGACGGCCGAAAGAGGTCTGTATCAGACCAGCGAACAAGCTCTCGCTGATACCCGTGAGCAGCTATTGGAACTGGAGCGTCAAGCGGCACAGCAGGGCGCAAAGTTACAAGCTGCTGAGCAAGAGCAGAAACAGGGCGAACAGCGTCACCAGGAACTCAAGGGTCAGCTACAACAAGCCAAAGCCAAGGCGGAAGAAGTCGCAGTGCTCAGGCAGAAGCTTGATGCCAGCAACGAAAAATACCGTCAAGTCACTGGCTCGGAGATTCCGGCTCTAAAGGAACGATTGGCAACACAAACAACCCGGTCATGTGAGCTACAGGAAAAGCTGGGAACCGTTTCAAAGGATTTCAACCTGACAAATGATAAACGTTTGGCGGCAGAAAAAAGAATACTGGAGCTGCGTTCCAGCTTGACATACAAGTCGGGTTATCTGCTTCGTAACCAGTCCCGGTCACTGATTGGACTGCTTAAACTCCCCGTCGGATTGTGGCGCCTCTATCGGCAAAGCCGAATGCAGAGGCTGCAGCGTTTAAACCGGGGTGCTCATACGCAGCAACTCAAACAACGCCAGCCCATCATTCGGGATATCTCCTCTTCCACCCCGGGTCCTGAACCCATAAGCATGGACGATCTATCATTAGTGCTTATCCCTCAGGATTATGTGGCCCGTGAATTGAGGGTGGCCTGTATCATGGATGGTTTCACCTTTGCCTCCTATCAACAGGAATGTAGGCTCCAGCAACTAACACCATCAGATTGGCAGGCCGAACTTGAAAGTTTTGCGCCAGAACTGTTGTTTATTGAGTCTGCATGGCGAGGTAAAGATGAGCTGTGGGGGAGCAAGGTTGGTCACCGGAGTGAAGAGGTACAGGGGATAATCGAGTGGTGCAAGAAGAAAAATGTGTCTACGGTATTTTGGAACAAAGAGGACCCTGTGCATTTCGAGACATTCCTCAATACAGCCAAGCTTTTCGACTTCGTCTTCACCACTGACATGGATTGTATCCACCGCTACAAGGCAGCGCTTGGGCATGACCGTGTTTACTTTTTGCCGTTTGCTTGTCAGCCTGCAATTCATAATCCGATTGAGAAATATCATCGAAAGGACGCTTTCTGTTTTGCAGGGGCTTACTACGTGCGGTACCCGAGCCGTACCCGCGATTTGGAATCATTTGTTGATAAGCTGCCTGATTGTCGTCCTTTAGAGATTTATGACCGTAACTACGGTAAAGGCGATCCGAATTACCAGTTTCCGGAGAACTATCAGCCCTACATTGTAGGGACCTTGCCCTTCAGTGAGATTGATAAGGCCTATAAAGGTTATAACTACGCCATTAATTTGAACTCTATCAAACAGTCGCAAACCATGTTTGCGCGCCGGGTTTATGAACTGTTGGCAAGTAATACCCTAACAATCAGTAATTTCTCCCGGGGTGTTCGTTTGTTGTTCGGAGACCTTGTTGTAACCAGTGATGACGGTGCAGAAGTTGTCAGCAGATTAAAAGCCCAAGCGGAAATACCAACACATGCGGCCCGTTTGCGCCTTGCGGCACTCCGAAAGGTTATGCAGGAGCATACCTATGGTGAGCGGATTGAGTACCTCCTTGCCAAGGTTTTTGGGCATGAAAATGAGCAGAGGTTGCCAACCTTTTCTGTGGTTAGCTCAGTAAAAACTCTTGCTGAGTTGGAGGCTGTTATTCAACATGCTGAAGATCAACAGGGGGTTAAGTTGGCATTGGCAGTGCTGCTGGGAACAAAAGTATCCAGATCGGATGCTGAGTTGCGCCTCAGTCAATCAACACTGAATGCACGCTGCATAAATGCCAACGAAGTTAATGGCGAATCTCTGGCAGAGTGGGTATATGCCGGGGATTGGATAGCAGCTTTTTTAGCGGATGATTACTATGGGCCAAACTATCTGTTGGATATGGTGCTGGCTACCCGTTACAGTCATGCCGCTGTTATTGGTAAAGCAGCCTACCACGGTTGGGATGGAAAAAATGTAGCTCTTATTAACAGCGAAGCAGCCTATCGTCCGGCTACAGCTTTGTTTTACCGAGCCAGCATTATATCGAGAGAGGCAGCGCAAGCCATCAATGCTAAAAAATGGGTGAAACAACTACATAAAGGCCAGTACCAGTTGCCTGCCCAGCTGGCGATTGACTCGTTTAACTACTGCCAAAATGGATCCTTTACAGGCAGTAAAGGCGAAAACGAGAAAGAACAATTGATCCGTGCAACGGTTGATGATCTACAGCTGAATACCGGACTAAGTATCTCAACTTTGATCAATCAAGCCGAGTCCATTGAACCTGTCGCAGGGGCAGAAACGGGTCAGCCGACCTATGAAGCCTCGGAACTCGCTGAATTGATGGGAACCAGTGGCGCGAAAGAAGTTTCCGCTAAGCTCACGGATGACGGCTTTTCTATAGCCTCCCTTTTGGCAGATGGCAAGCACGAATATCTTTATGCCCAGCGTGATTTAAGCCGACAACAGTTGATGAAAGGTCAAGTGGATGAAGATATATTGCCGTTGTATCTGGATATGGAGCCGGGCCTTAATGTTTCACTGGTTTTGCTCTTTCTCGATGCAGATAAACAGCGAATAAGCCATAAAATTCTCCAGCCTAACCGGAACCACAGTGTCGAGCTGCCCTTTGAAACGAGTTATGTGCGTTTTGGGCTGCGTGTTTATGCCGGTGGTGAAGCGACTATCAAGCGTTTGATATTCGCTCACAGAGATCTGGAGCCAGTGAAAGTGCTGGGGCAATTCGACGTGCTGCTGCTGACTAACCATTATCCAAGTTACGATGACCTCTATCGCAATGGGTTTGTGCATAGCCGTGTGAAAGCATATCAGGAGCGCGGTTTCGCTGTGGATGTATTCCGATTGCGTATGGGCGAACCCATTAGCTGGCATGAGTTTCAGGACGTTGATGTTGCCACAGGCTCGCAAGAGGCGCTTAGGCGAATGTTGGCGTCAGGACAATATCGGCATGTGCTAGTACATTTCCTGGATGCAGATATGTGGCAAGTTCTTTCAGAATTTATAGATCGAATCAAAGTGACTGTGTGGGTGCATGGGGCGGAAGTGCAGCCTTGGTGGAGACGTGAGTTCAATTTCGAGACCGAAGATCAACGCGCCTTAGCCAAAATTCAGTCTGAGAAACGTCTAAGTTTTTGGCGGTCTTTGCTGGATCCTATGCCTAAAAATCTTAAGCTGGTGTTTGTGTCAGATTATCTGGCTCAGGTTGTGATGGAAGATCTGCAGTTGAGCCTCCCACAACAGAAGTATCAAATTATCCACAACCCGATTAATACGGACCTGTTCTGCTATCAGGAAAAGTCAGCCCCGCAGCGAAAGAAACTGCTGTCGATTCGACCTTATGCTTCGCGCACCTATGCCAATGATCTCACCGTTGAAGCCCTGCTGGAGCTGTCTAAAGAGTCTTGGTTCGATGAGTTGGAGATCCGCTTGGTCGGTGATGGGCCGTTATTTGATGAAACCCTGGAGCCGCTGAAAAAGTTCAGCAATATTACACTCGAAAAGCGTTTCCTGACTCAGGATGAGATTGCTCAGTACCATAAAGAGTACGGCATCTTCCTGTGTCCATCCCGTATGGATACTCAAGGGGTTTCCCGGGATGAAGCCATGGCGTCAGGTTTAGTACCTGTGACCAATGCCGTAGCCGCCATCCCTGAATTTGCCGATGACAGTTGTGCGATTCTGGCGCCGGAGGATGACGCTCATGCTATGGCTGAGGGGATTAGAACACTATACAGAGACGCTCAGCTCTTTTTGCAGATGTCGGAAAACGCATCTGAGCGAGTAAAGAGAAAAGTCGGTCAGGATATTATCGTAAAGGATGAACTGTCGGTACTGGAGAGGTAGCAAGTTATTCTTTATGCGTGATCAAATAAATGAAGGTAGTCGGACTCAAGCTGTTGCTAGCTCAGAAAAAAATCGGAGCTTTGCAATAGCTTGGTTCTTTTTCAAAATATCCAAGCTAGGATTTCTTACAGCATCTGCTTTATCAGCATTAGCAAAAGTCAGTCTTCTTATTGCTCTGCTGTTGCCATTGAAAGTGCTGTTGTTGGTGAACAGTAAAGAAGTACCTGGTTATTTTCCAGAGTTCTTAGTTAGCTTTGCAATTGATGATCTTATTTTAGTGCTTGCTGGCATCTCAGTTCTTATCTATGGCATACATATAGCGGCTAAAAAGATGGAACTAGGGGCCGTTTCTTTTGCTATTGGTAAAGTAATGAATAATCTGGACACGGTTATACAAGTCCAGAATCAAGATGACCTCTTAAAAAGTGCCTACGAAAGCTGTAGCAAAGCTCTTTCTGGATCCTTGATAGTTATTTTAGCTTGTGTGGCATTGATGCTGATTAACCCCGAAGTAGGAAGGGTGTTTTCTGTATACCTTATTCTATCTCTGGCTTTTGTGTTACTGGGTAAAGATAAGATAAGGCTGCTCGAAAGAAAAAGTAGAAAAGAAACGGTTGAAACGATTGGCAGGTTTCTTACCGTCGGCTTTTTTCTGGTTTTCTTATATATAATAAGTTCGGCAATAGATGATGAAGTAACCGATATTTTTTCTCAAATAGTAGTACTGCTTATCGTTCGTCAGGTCGCTTCTATTATCAATGAGGTGGGTAGTCGAATCATTCTGGTTAAAGATAAGGAGATCATTCTTAGCTCAATATTATTTGGTGTGCATTACAAGGAAAAACTATCCGATGATCAAGCATCCGGTTGGGATCAGGTTTTTAATGCTTGTACACTGGCCCTGGAAAATAATGGTTACACCGTATGTGGAAAAAGCTTCTTTGATACTGCCCACCCCATGATTGATTCGGCGCGCCTGTTGTGTAAAAAGCAAGATGGGCATGACTGTTATGTCATCGCAAGGGTATTTTGGGGACAGAAACCGATTCAATATGAAAAAGAAGTCACGTTACGTGATGAAGTACAAAGTAGAGAGGTTTTTGGGGAGAAAATAGCGGATATCAGCAGCGATAAATTTTCTGCTATTTTGGTTGAGATGCCTTGTGGGGAGAAGGTTGAACCTGAGTGTTATTTTGAGGCGATCAGTCAGTACTATCGAGTTATTTATGCTTTGCCTTTTGATGCGGAATTTGTTGAACGGTGCAAACGGTCTGAGAAAAGTAGCTTTAATAACGTCGAGCTGAAACGATTAAAAGATCTGGTTGCTAATGAGTTTGATAATGTCGATATAAAACTTTTTGATTGGTTTTTTGATAGCTATTTTCTTATCTTGGATAGAGTTGAGGCCTCCCCTTTAGCGCTGGTCAATAAAGATCTCAATCTTATTAGTACAGTTTATGAAAATAGAAAGGTATTTGTTAATTCATGGTGGAACTGGTCGCTGGAACCTGTTGGTAGTGGAATTGTACCTGAACAAATGAATAACCTGGGCCTTGAATCAATCGCTAAGGTGTTAGCTGAGAGATACGGCTACTCCCTCGAGTATGCTCAAAAGATGATTATGCTCAATGCATATTGCTATACATTCTCCATGAATTGTAAACAAGGGGTTATGGTAAAAGCCTGTGAAACACTTAGTCAAATACGTTCGATCATTGATAAATAGACCAACGCTTGAGGGTGTACAGAACATGAGTAATTTTGAACCAAAAGATTTGGCCTATGGTCGTTTCTGCGAAAAGGCTTTTGAGGTTAACCAGCACTATTTAGTGAGTAAGCCTCTATCGTCAGACGTGAGCTTTGATTTTTTCTTAAGTACAAGGGAAAGGGCACAGAGAACAATCATTCTGTTTCCATCGGCTCAACCGGCAGGGGATATTAAGAAACAGGTTTTTCATCGTTGGAGCTGGGCTGAAGTCTTTACCGATTACAATGTGATATCAATCAGTGATCCCGCGCTTTATTTAGCCGGCTTGTCTGGGACATGGTTTCAGTCACCTGACGGGAGCTTTCTACCGCAACTTGCTGAAACTTTGAAGGAAGCCCTATCCATCTTAGGAACGGATATGTCCGATACACTACTCTATGGCTCCTCAATGGGCGGATTTGGAGCCTTGATGTGCGGCAGTATGCTGCCTGGAAGCTTAGTGGTTGCAGAGGTTCCGCAGATCAATCTGGAAAACTACCCTCATAAATCAGCGATGCAGCAGATTATTGACAAGATCTATAACGGAAACAAAGAGGCTTTCTACTCATCTGGAAACCGGGAAAGTATCGATGTTTTGGCATGTATTAATAACAATAAATTTATTCCAAGATTTTTATTGATCACTAATCCTGATGACGAAGGTTTTATAGAGCACAGCCAGTTTGTACAGAATATTTCTTCCCTTGATATTGCTGAAGTGCCTAAAGATTACCTCTTGGTCGTTAATCATGAAGTACTTGGACATAAACCTCTGCCAACGCCAAATGCTGTGCAGTATGTGAAGAAAGCATTTGAGTTTTTCTCCCGGGGTAACAGCTATGTTGAAAGGGCAGTAAAAGCACCTGCACCTGCCGATTATAAAACGATATTGAATCAAGCAATAGAAGCCGCCAAGACCATCAAGTATGTCAGAGATGAAGCGGATACCCGACGCTATAAAGAGACTTTGCGCTTACTGGAAGCTGCTGCTAATGCAAACACTTCAGCGGACTGGCCTTATCTGAAAATCTGCCAGGTTGAGAAGGTCTGGTCTAACTCATTTAACGAGAAAATCTTTTCATCCGCAAAATCGGCTCTGGCCATAAGAAAAACTCTGGAAGGGTTTATCTATTTTTGTCGTGGTGCCCTATACAACTGCAGCCTAGATGTAGCGGGTACCCTGATCTCTGACATGATGGAGCAGATCGATAGCAATGAGATTATCTGTGTTGGTTATATCTTTCTTTCGATTATTGAGTATGAGAAAGGTGACTATGAGGGTTATGAGCATTTAATCCAGCGTTACCGCGAGACCAAGGGGGATAATGAGCCCTATATTGCTATCCCTGTTTCTACGGTTTGTTTACCAAAAGGTGCACAGATTGAGCCTGGTAATAGCCTTGAGTCAATCCAGCTGACAAGCAATCTACCTGAAAAGTGTGGGGTGAAATATATTGTTTCAGTATCTTGTGATCCGGGTTACTTCTACAAGTACGCAGAGTATTTTGTTCGTTCCTTTTATATGAGCTGTGCTGATGATGCTTTATTGGTGATCAATATCTTAGGTGGTGATGATCCAGAGATTACTGCAAAAGTGAATGAGTGGGCCTGCCGTTCAGTAGCATTGAACTTTGTCGATATACCTACCGATGAGAATAAAGAGCCTACGGCGTCATTAATTCGTTACCTATGTGTTAATGATCTGCTGCAGAAATATGATATTCCTGTTTTAACTCTGGATATTGATTGTGTGATTAAAAAGAACTTCTTAGCCATGATTTATGAATTTGGCGAGAATGACCTCTGTTCCAGAATTTTAGGCAAAAATGTAGCGCCTTGGGAAAAATATACCGGTGGCTTTACGCTATTTTATCCCACTGAAAATACTAAGCAGGTGGCTCAGGGAATTATCGACTCGGCTATACATGTTTGGACCGGTCAGAAGAAACAATGGTGGATTGACCAGAACTGTATTGAAGCGGGTATACGCTCTGTGGGGCGTTTAGAAGATAGTACGCTTAAAGTGGCTAACGTTTTCCTATTTAGAGACGCTTATTGTGATATGCCAGTGGGCCCTGCTCATGCCAAGCTAACATTCTTGGAGAACTCTTTTAAATCGCTGTTGAAGCAGGCTGATTGAAATGAAGGCAAACGTATCCATGATCGTATGGAACGAGTTCCGCAATGACGCTCGGGTATTAAAAGAAGCTCAGACGCTGCAGGCTGCAGGGTGTCAAGTTACTGTACATGCCTTACATACCCCTAGTGTGACCCAAGAACGTGAGACACTGGCTTGTGGGGTGAAGGTGGTGCGCGTAGCACGCAGTCCCTTGTGGAAGTTGCGCAAACGCAAGGCGCCTTCCTCGGCAGGGCCTGTTAAAGCCAATAGTGCTAAGGCTGCAACGGGACCTATTGGCAAGATGAGTCTTTCACGACAAGTTTTGCGCATCGTGGCGCGCTTATGGACACATCTTGGCCTGATCATTCAGATGGTGCGATCCACCCCTGATGTTGTACATGCCCACGATGTGAACACCTTGCCAACGACTTGGCTGGCCGCGGTACTGACACGCTCACCATTGGTTTACGATGCCCACGAGATAAGTACTGATAGAGAGGGGTATGCCAGTTTCCGGAAGCTGGTTGGTTGGGTTGAGAAGCGCCTGATGCCAAGAGCGGCGGGATCAATTACGACGACCGATACTCGCGCTAAATTTTTTGCGCGTGCTTACGGCATTCCTCGGCCATTGGTTTTGCAAAATAGACCGCGGTTTACATCAGCAGCGCGTTCACAAAGAATTCGTGACGAGCTTGAGTTGAAAGAGTCATGGCCTATCGTACTCTACCAGGGTGGCCTTCAGCAGGGTCGAGGGTTGGTGCGCCTGATCGAATCTGCGGCACAGGTGTCGGGTGCTTATTTCGTGTTTATTGGTGGAGGGCGCCTTGAGCCTATATTGAAGGAACGCACACGCTTGTTGGGACTAGAGAACCGCGTACATTTCATCCCTACTGTTACTCTGGCGGATTTGCCATCCTATACAGCTTCTGCCGATATTGGCGTACAACCGATCGAGAATACCTGTCTAAACCATTTTTCCACAGATTCCAACAAACTATTTGAATACATGATGGCAGGTCTGCCGGTCGTGGCGACCAGTCTGCCGGAGATACGCAAGCTAGTCCGTGATCACGATCTTGGTCTTTTGGTTGCGCCCGGGGATACTAACGAATTGGCATCTGCGATTCAGCGGCTGGTAGACAATAGCGAATTGCGCCAGGCATTTGGGGGAAATGCCTCCATCGCCGCAGAGCAGGTCAACTGGGAGGAGCAGGAAAAGACGCTGGTTTCTTTATACAGATGTGTGCTGGGAAGATCGTATTAGTGCGAATCCTCGTTCTTTCCTTCTATTTTGAACCAGACCTCTGTGCAGGTTCGTTTCGTAACACGGCCTTAGTTCGAGCCCTAACTGGGAAACTGGCAGATGATGATGTGGTGGAGGTAATTACCACTGCGCCTAACCGGTATCATAGCTTTTCAGCCTCTGCACCACACAACGAGTCAACTGGGAATACTAGGGTTCACCGTATTCCATTGCCGACACATAAGAGCGGGATCGCTGATCAAGCTCGTGCATTTATGAGTTATACTCGAGGCGTCTTAAGAGTGACTAAAAATCAGTCATACGATCTCGTTTATGCGTCATCATCACGATTGATGACGGCTACGTTGGGCGCCATTGTGGCCCGCCGTCAACGTGTCCCACTCTATCTTGATATCCGAGACATCTTTACCGAGACTATAAGTGATCTGTTTCCCCTGTCACCTGTGCGCTTGTTGTTGCCCTTGTTTAAGTATGTGGAACGATTTTCAATCCGAAGCGCAGTCCGGGTAAATTTGGTTTCACCGGGTTTTATCGAGCATTTCAGAAAGATTGACTCAACCAAGTCTTACCGTGTTTTTACAAATGGTATCGATCAGTTAGATGATGAATGTTCTGATGGGCAGCTCTACCATTCTGAATATAAAGAGATCCTCTACGCCGGGAACATTGGCGAAGGTCAGGGGTTGCACAGAATCATCCCGGATATAGCCAGTAGGCTGGACCCATCTTGGCGGATAAGGATTATTGGTGATGGCGGAAGGCGTTCGGTGCTCGAAGAGGCCGTGTCCGGTCTGGATAATGTAATATTGGAGGCGCCTGTACCGAGATGCCAGTTGGTTGAACACTACCAGATGGCTACGGTGTTGTTTCTTCACTTAAATGATTATCCCGCATTCCAAAAGGTTCTGCCTTCCAAGTTATTTGAATATGCGGCGTCAGGAAAACCTGTTCTCGCAGGCGTTCGGGGGCAGGCGGCTACATTCCTTAGGGATAATGTAGAGAATACCGCAATTTTCCCGCCATGTGATGCTGATGGTTTTTTTGAAGCACTAGACACCCTGCGACTCGAAAATACGCCAAGGGGAGACTTTTGTGATTGCTATCAGCGGACCCGTATCACCGATGAAATGGTTGCCGACATGCTAAGCCTTGTCGAATCCAACCATCGTGACTTGGAGTTAACTGTGGGCAAAGAGTCTGGTACCGGAAGCGTATGAACCGTTATCTGATAACTGGGGCGGCAGGGTTTATTGGCCAGAGACTACGCGAATATCTGCGCTTCCAGGTCACGAAGTTTGGGCGTTGTTACACAGGCCTGAAGAGGGGCGTGGGATCATGCCCTCTACTGCGAGTTAGTGAACCTCTGCCCTACGACCCGATGGAGGGTGGGGGTTTACCCGGTTTGGCGGACACCTAGTTAAGAGTGGATAATTCACTTTCAGTAGGTATCCCATGTCCAGAAGGAAGTACTCCAAAGAATATAAATAAGAAGCGGTACTGCTAGTGCAGCAATCCAATATTTCAGTCTCCGAAGTTCCCAGAAGTCTTGGTATTAATGACAACATGTTGCGGCGCTAGATCAAGGAATTCAGCGAGCATCTAAAGCTGCTTTTACGGGCCAAGGCAACCCAAGGGATGAAAAGGTCGCTGGACCCAAACGTGAGTTAGCTCAGATAAAGAAGGAGCATGATTTTTTAAACCCTGTCGTCAAGACTCTTTTTCTATTGTTTTTCAAAGAGGTGTAATCTCTGAAATTCAAAGCGCGAAAACCTTTAAATTACCCCGATTAAATCTCCCAAAGACACACCTTTCGACCTGCATTTCCTACCTAAATCATATATTATTCCGCTATTCGTTCTGGAGCGTAAATAACTATGCAATTTATTGATTTGGCCGCGCAGCAAGCGCTGATAAAAGATGAAATAGACCAAGGTATTGCGCGTGTATTAGCGCATGGTATGTATGTGCTTGGCCCCGAAGTTGCCGAGCTGGAACAGGTGTTGGCAGAGTTCGCTGGAACCAAGTATTGTATAGCCTGTGCTAATGGCACGGATGCCTTGCAAGTTGCCCAAATGGCCTTCGGTATTGGCCCCGGCGATGAGGTAATTGTGCCGGGCTTTACCTTTATTGCGACAGCAGAAACGGTTGCTCTACTGGGTGCTAAGCCTGTCTATGTGGATATTGATCCGCGCACCTACAACATTGATCCTGCCTTGATTGAAGCTGCAATTACGCCGCGCACGAAAGCTATCATGCCGGTTTCTTTGTTTGGGCAATGCGCTGACTTTGATGTGATTAACGCCATTGCGGATAAATATGACCTGCCCGTTATTGAAGACGCTGCGCAAAGCTTTGGGGCAACCTACAAAGGTAAGCGCTCCTGTAATCTGAGCACTATTGCAACTACCTCCTTTTTCCCCGCCAAGCCGTTAGGTTGTTACGGTGATGGTGGAGCAATCTTCACCAATGATGATGAGCTGGCAACGGTAATGCGCCAAATTGCTAATCATGGCCAAGACCGCCGTTATCATCATGCCCGAGTGGGTGTTAACAGTCGTCTTGATACAATTCAGGCAGCTATTCTTCTTCCTAAGTTGCGTCTCTTTGCAAAGGAGTTGGAACAACGCCAGCAGGCAGCGGAACGTTATACAGTGATGCTGAATGACGCGGGTATTGAAACTACTCCCTATGTGGAAGATCACAACACCAGCGCTTGGGCGCAGTACACAATTCGTGTAGAAAACCGTGATGCTGTTCAGGCTGTTCTGCAAGAAGCTGGTATTCCATCCGCGGTGCATTACCCCATTCCGTTAAATAAACAAACTGCGTTAGCTGACGACTCTGTTCATTTGCCAGTGGGCGATAAAACGGCTGAAGTGGTAATGAGTTTGCCGATGCATCCGTATTTGGATGAGAGCGATCAGCGGAAGATTGTTGAGGTACTTAAGGCTCTTTAAGCGTCATTAATCCTGGAAGGATCATGAGTATTAAAATTTTGGTTACCGGGGGCGCTGGCTTTATTGGCTCTGCGGTTATTCGTCATATTATCAATTGCACTAATGATTCCGTCATCAATGTAGATAAGTTGACCTATGCCGGTAACTTGGAGTCACTACATGAGGTAAGTGATAGACCTCGTTACGCTTTTGAGCAGGTTGATATCTGTGATCAATTATCGTTAGAGCGCGTGTTTGCACAGCATCAACCCGATGCGGTGATGCATCTGGCCGCAGAAAGCCACGTCGATCGTTCTATTGATGGTCCTGCTGAGTTTGTTGAGACAAATATTGTTGGTACCTACACCTTGCTTGAGGTGGCGCGGCAGTATTGGTCAGGTCTAGAGGAGGGGCGCAAGAACTGCTTCCGTTTCCACCACATATCCACAGATGAAGTGTACGGTGATCTTGAAGGCCTAGATGAGTTGTTCACTGAGCAGACGCCCTATGCACCAAGCTCTCCCTATTCAGCAAGTAAAGCCAGCTCCGACCATTTAGTACGAGCTTGGTGGCGAACATATGGTTTGCCTGTTCTGATTACGAATTGTTCAAATAATTACGGTCCATATCATTTTCCAGAAAAATTGATCCCGTTAATGATCCTTAATGCCTTGGAGGGTAAAGCGTTACCTGTTTATGGTAAAGGCGATCAGATTCGTGATTGGCTCTATGTTGAAGATCACGCTAAGGCGCTTTATAAGGTTTTAACGGAAGGTAAGGTCGGTGAAACGTACAATATCGGCGGCCATAATGAAAAGCGGAATATCGAGGTGGTGTATGCACTCTGTGAGCTGCTGGAGGAGCTGGCAAGTGATAATCCGCATTCCCTCGCTAGTGATAATGATGCCGGATTTAAGCGTTTGATTACCTATGTGGATGATCGCCCAGGCCACGATCTTCGCTATGCCATTGATGCCAGTAAAATTCAACGGGAGCTGGGCTGGGTGCCGCAAGAATCCTTTGAAACTGGTATTCGTAAAACAGTGCAGTGGTATTTAAAAAACCTGGAATGGTGCCGCCGTGTGCAGGATGGATCATATCAACGTAAACGTTTAGGAGCCGTATTGTGAAAGGCATTATTTTAGCGGGTGGTAGTGGCACACGTCTTTATCCTATCACCATGGGTATCTCCAAGCAGCTACTGCCAATCTATGACAAACCCATGGTCTATTATCCTCTTTCGGTGCTGATGCTGGCGGGAATTCGCGAAATTTTGATCATATCCACGTCGGAAGATATCTGTGGTTATCAGCGCCTGCTAGGTGATGGCAGCCGTTTTGGCATTCAGCTGAGCTATACCATACAGCCGAATCCTGATGGTCTGGCCCAGGCTTTCATCCTCGGAGAAGAGTTTATCGGTAACGATTCAGTCTGTCTGGTGCTGGGAGATAACATTTTCTATGGCCAAGGGTTTACGCCGAAACTACGCGAAGCCGCCACACGTACCAACGGTGCCACGGTTTTTGGATATCAGGTAAAAGACCCTGAACGCTTTGGCGTGGTGGAGTTTGATGAGCAGAAGCGAGCGGTTTCCATTGAGGAAAAGCCCAAACACCCCAAATCGAACTTTGCGGTGACAGGTTTGTATTTTTACGATAACGCAGTGGTCGAAATTGCCAAACAGGTTGAGCCCTCGCACCGTGGTGAGCTGGAAATCACCTGTATAAACCAGGCTTATCTCGAGCGTGGTGAATTGAATGTAGAACTACTAGGGCGTGGTTTTGCCTGGCTGGATACGGGCACCCATGAAAGCCTGCTGGAAGCGGCGCATTTTGTGGAAACCATTGAGAAACGTCAGGGGTATAAAGTTGCCTGTCTGGAAGAAATCGCTTTCAATAATGGCTGGTTGACGATAGAGGCATTAACCGAAGCGGGGGCGTCGTTAAGCAAGAACAGTTATGGCCAGTACCTGCTGTCACTGGTCAAGGAACATGTATGACCGATAAGCCCATTTATGTCACCCAGCCACATTTGCCGCCGCTGGAAGAATTTATACCTTACCTGAAACAAATCTGGGACAGCAAGCGGCTGTCGAATAACGGCCCTATGCACCAGCAGCTGGAGCAAGCCCTGTGTGATTACCTTGGCGTCAACCACATTTGCCTGTTTAACAATGGCACCAACGCACTACTAACCGCGCTGCAGGCTCTGGAGCTTACAGGTGAGGTGATCACTACCCCTTATTCCTTTGTTGCCACTGCTAATTCCATCGTATGGAATGGTCTTAAACCGGTATTTGTGGATATCGATCCCGACACTCTGAACCTGGATCCAACCAAGATTGAAGAAGCGATTACCTCGGCAACCACGGCCATTATGCCCGTGCATTGCTATGGCAACCCTTGCGATATCAAGACCATTCAGCAAATAGCCGATAAGCATCACCTCAAGGTGATTTACGATGCCGCTCATGCGTTTGCCGTGCAGGACCAAGGCGGCAGTATACTGCGCCATGGTGATTTGAGCGTGCTGAGCTTTCATGCCACCAAGGTATTCAATACCTTTGAGGGCGGCGCCATTGTTTGCCCGGATGCTAAAACTAAGCAGCGGATTGATCGACTCAAGAACTTTGGTTTTGTTGATGAGGTTACCGTAGGAGCACCCGGTATTAACGGAAAGATGAGCGAGATTAATGCCGCTTTTGGATTGCTTCAGCTTGAATATATTGATCAGGCTTTGGCGATGCGCAGGCAGGTTAATACTTTTTATCGTGAGCAGTTAGAAGCAATTAAAGGTATCAGTGTAGTACCTGATGCAGGGCAGGAAGTGGCTAATTATTCATATTTTCCAATTCTAGTCGAAGCAGATTATCCCTTTTCACGAGATGAACTTTATCAAAAACTGAAAGATAACAATATATTTGCTCGGCGTTACTTTTATCCTTTGATTAGTGGGTTTCCTTTGTACAGTAGAATGTCAGCTACAGATGCAAGCTGCCTGCCGGTAGCTAATGCAGTAGCTAATAAAGTGATATGTTTGCCGATGCATCCTGAATTATATGAGAGTGAATTAAATTCCATATTAAAAGTGCTAGGTAAGTAATTCAGTTTATGAAATTAAAATAGTGGAATTCTATGAAAAACATTTTAGTTTTTCCTTGCGGATCTGAAATTGGACTCGAGGTATACCGGTCTTTAAAATACAGTACTCATTTTAATCTTATCGGTGGGTCCAGTGTAGATGACCACGGTAAGTTTTTATTCGATAATTATATTGGTGAAATTCCATTTATAACTGGTTCTGATTTTATTGAAAAATTGAAGAAGATAGTTGCGTTAAACGATATAGATGCAATATATCCTACGATGGATGTTGTAGCTGCAATAATAAAAAAAAATGAAATAGAGCTAAAGTGTAAAGTTGTTGGTTCAAGTAAAGAAGCTACTGACGTATGTAATCATAAAAATAAAACCTATGAAATATTGAAGAATCATATTCCTGTACCGGACTATGTAACGAGTCTGAATGATGTGGTCGATTACCCAGTATTTATTAAGCCTGATGTAGGTTATGGCTCTCGAAATCAAATATTGGCACATGATAAAGAAACGGCATTAAGTTACTTGGAAAGACAATCTGAAGATAAAAAAATGCTGTTCTGCGAGGTATTACCAGGTGAAGAGTATACTGTTGATTGCTTTTCAGACCGATATGGTCACTTACATTTCTGTGGTGCTAGAAAAAGAGCTCGTATTACTAATGGTATAAGTGTAAATACATATCAAGTAAGTGAAAGTGAAATTGAGTATAGAGAATTTGCTGAGGCTATTAATGATGTTATAAAGCCTCGTGGAGCTTGGTTTTTCCAGCTTAAGAAAGATAAGAATAATCAGCCTAAGTTACTGGAAGTAGCAACTCGATTGGGAGGCTCATCTTCACTATTTCGTATGAAAGGCGTTAATTTTGCCGCTTTATCTTTATTTGATTGTTTTGAGGGTGACGTTAGCGTTAGAGGAAATGATTATCATATAGAACTAGATCGGGCCTTATCTAATAAATATAAAATCACTCTCAACCATGAGCATATTTATATTGATTATGACGATTGTATATTGCTTGGCGATAAGGTTAATCATGAAATTGTTTCTTTTTTGTACAAATCGCTTGGGTTGAATAAAAAGATATATCTAATTACGCGGCATGCTGGAAATTTATCTTCATCTTTAAAGAAATATAGAATTTTAGAGTTGTTTGATGAAATTATTCATATTACTGATGAATCTAAAAAGTCTAATTATATTTCACATGATGATTCTATATTTATTGATGATTCTTATGCAGAAAGAGAAGATGTTTATTTGACTCATGGAATCTCAGTTTTTTCTCCAGAGATGATTGAGTTGTTTCTTTAATTCTGATTTTTTTTTGGCAAAGAGGTATTGCTTGAGGGTTCTTCATACTTATTGTTTAAATTATAACATTGGTGATTATTATCTAGGTCTTGGCGTTAAGAACCTACTGCGTGAGTATCTTGATGTTGAATTAATTAGTGAAACCAATCTCCAGGGTACACGTTTTGATGAGTATTTTATTAATGAGGTTGTTAATAAAAAATATGATTTATTAGTGGTTGGTGGTGGTGGTGTTATTCACGGTAAGCATTGGCCGAATGGATGGTTTTGGTTGATTGAAGAGCGCTTGCTTGATCTTATTAAAATACCATTTATTGTTTACGGTGTTGGATATAATTACTTTGAAGATGAAGGAGGAATTCCTGCTATAGGAAAATCCCACCTATTGAAAACAATAGAGAAGTCTGCTTATTTCTCTATTCGTAATGATGAGAGTGTTGAAAGATTCAAAGAACAGATGGGTGTTGTGGTTCCAGAAATACCTGATCCGGGTTTTCATATTAATTTGAATAAAGAATATTATTGCCCAGAGAAAAATCCATTTATCTTAATACAATTAGCTAATGATAAGCCTGAACATCGGTTTGGTTCTAAAGAACAAAAACAAGACTTTATAAGTGATATGCGGAAGGCAGTTGCTGAGTTATCAAAAAAATATACAGTAGTATTTAGCCCGCATGTACATGAAGATATATCTATTAGTAGTGAGATAGCAGAAGGGATTTCGAACACTAAAGTGTGGGATTTTGGTAGCTTTGCTTTCGACAGCTGTGCTGCTTCGCTAGGTTACTATCAGAAAGCAGAATTTGTACTGGCTATGCGTGGGCATGGTCAAATCGTACCCATTGCATTTAATACACCCGTTATCTCATTAGAAAATCATCCTAAACACTCGGGTCTGATGAGACGTTTGGACTTGGATTTTTATAATGTTTCCTTAAAAGATAAGACGTTTTTTAATACTCTAATGGATAAAGTTTCTGTGCTGGAAATAAAAAGATTTGACTATATTGAAAAGCTTAAAAAAATTAACAAGCAACTTTCTCATGATAGTGCTAAAGCATTCGAAGATATTAAAAATAAATTAAAGGCGTAATTACAAAATAGCTATCGTTCTGAATGGACTCAGGGCGATAGTAATTTAATTAATGAAAAATTAATAATTTTAAGTTGATAGTTACAGTGTCCTCTATAAAAAAAAATGTAATATCCAATTATATTGGACAGCTATATACCACGCTTATCGGCATTCTTATTCTGCCGCTTTACCTTCAGCACATGGGGGCAGAGGCTTATGGGTTGGTCGGTTTCTTCACGCTGGTTCAGTCCTGGATGCAGCTTTTAGATCTTGGCATGACTCCGACGCTGGGTCGGGAGGTCGCACGGCTTAAAGGCAGACCTACAGAGCATGGACGGCTGGTAACCGTAGTGAACAGCCTTGAAACAGCCTTTATTGGCATGGCCTTGCTGGCTGGTACAGGGCTTTTTCTGTCACGAGAGTGGGTGGCCTCTGACTGGCTGACGTTTGAGCTGCTTCCGGTCTCAACGGTTTCAACAGCCATTGGTATGATGGCCGTGATCGTTGCCGTCCGCTGGGTATCATCCATCAATCGTAGTGGTATAAACGCCTATGAGGCGCAGGTATGGCTGAACTTGGTGGATATCATCATCAATACCCTGCGCTTTCCAGGTTCGCTGGCACTGGTGATCTGGACAGAGGGAGATATCCTAGTCTTTTTCTACTTCCAGCTCGCTGTGGTGATCATTGAGGTTTTTCTCATCCGAAGCAAGCTTCGGCGGTTAATGCCCCGCGGTGTGCCCGGTAGTGCACGATTTTCGTTGAAGGAGTTAAAAAGAATCGCCCCGTTTGCACTGAGTATTGGCTACACCGGGGCTATCTGGGTGCTGTTGACTCAGTTGGATAAACTTTTGCTCTCGAAGGTGTTGACGTTAGCGGAATACGGCTACTTTTCTCTTGTAGCTATTATCTCATCAGGATTGATGCTGCTTGCCGGTCCCGTGAGTAAAGCCATATTACCAAGAATGACTGCGCTGCTGTCCAGCGGCGAGGAAGGGGCCATGCTTGCACTGTATCGGCGTTCCACCCGTTTTGTTGTATCGGTTATTGCACCGGTCACACTGGTAATCGCCATGCTGCCAGAGACAGTCGTGTATGCTTGGACCGGCGACATGGCGGCTGCCAAGTGGGCAGCGCCTATCTTGCCCCTATTTGCCATTGGTAGTGGTCTGTTGACTATTATTGCCTTCCAGTACTATCTCCAGTACGCCTACGGTTTACTTAAATACCATGTGGCCTATAACACGGCGTCCGTTATCATCAACGTCCCACTGATTTTTTATGCGGCCTTTGAATATGGTGTCATTGGAGTCGCGTGGATTTGGTTAGGTTTCAGAGTACTGTCATTAGTGGTATGGGTACCTTTCATTCACCACAAATTTGCGCCCGGCCTTCATAGCAAGTGGCTATTAAAAGACATTGCGCCAGCTGTACTGACATCCGTTGTGATCATACTTTCTATCAATCATTTTATAAGCATTGATCTGAATAGCAGCCGGTGGGTACTGTTTATCATCCTGGCAGGTACTGCAACACTGGCGGTACTCGCCGCACTGTGCATTTCAATGCAAGACATTATCAGGAGAAAGGTCTTTGGCCAAAGAATCACAATTTGACCTTCAAACATTCAGAGCTAAGCCGCTCCCCACAGAACAAGAGATCATGGAGACATGGCAAGGCGATAAAAATAAACCAGTTGTGAGTGTGTTATGTAACACATTCAATCACAAACTCTATATTGAAGATGCTTTCAGGGGTTTTTTAATTCAGAAAACTGATTTCCCCTTTGAAGTGATTGTGCATGATGATGCATCCATTGACGGCACAACGGATATTGTTCGTGAATATGCTTCTAGGTACCCCAATATTATTAAACCAGTGATTCAGGTGGAGAATCAGTATTCGAAGGGAAGAAAACCAACTCAGCTCAGCTTACCTCATAGTAAAGGGGAATATATTGCTATGTGTGAAGGGGATGACTACTGGATTTGTATAAATAAATTAAATTATCAGTTGGCTGAATTGAAAAACTATCCGGGCATTGATTTATGTTTCCACGCCGCTATTTCGCAAGACGACAGAGGAATGTTAACGCCGTTTTGTGATAGGGGGAGTAATTCTGAAATTGTGGATGTTCGTGAGGTTATTAAAGCTGGGGGTCCATTAATGCCAACAGCGAGCTTTTTATTTAGGCGGAGTTTTTTTAATAGGCTTGAGAGCTACGGTAAGGAATTTCAATTGAAATATGTTAGGGCTTACCTACTTCAAGTGTTTGCATCACATCCGAGTGGTGCTTTATATCTAGGTAAACCAATGTCAATATATCGACTTCAGGCAATTGGATCGTGGTCGGAGACTATTAAAAAAAGCCCTGAAAAATTTCAGCAATGGGCTGTTAGCTTTATTGAGTCTGTAATTGAGTCTAACGAAAAATTAAACAAACAGTACGATCTGGAATTTAGATATTCTGTTAGAAAAAAGTTAATTACGTTAATGAATAATCAGTTTGTTTCAGTTGAGGATAGGTCTTTAGTTATTCGGAAGTATAGAGATTATTTGAACTTTAAAAATAGGTTTTATTGGAGGATCATTTCTTCGCATAGAATAGTGCATTTTATCTTTATAAGAATATATGAGCTTTCTAAAAAAAATAGTTTCCTTAAAGGTGTTATAAGAAAGTTTGTTGGCTTGACATGAATAGAGTGAAATATATTTTAATTAAGCTGGAAGAGATTTTCTTTGGTTTGTACGGGTTAATTAGTTCGGGCGTAAGTTTGAATTATTGTATAGAAAATAATGCAGGGGATTCTTTTAATAAGTTTTTTATTGAAAATTATTTAGATACTAAAGTTAGTAAATATACCTTTGGTAAGAAGAGACATTATTTATTTTGCGGAAGTATTTTGGGAAGAGCTAATAAGTTTAGCACTGTGGTTGGTGCTGGTTTTATTTCTAAAGAGCAAGCGGATAGCGGGGTTGAAGTTGGCACTATTCTAGGCGTGAGAGGTGTTTTTTCTTTAGAAAGTCTTAAAAATAAATATCCTAATACTAAACCAGCGTTTATTGGAGACCCTGGGCTGCTCGCACGGGAAGTAATGGATATAAATATAAATGTTGGAAGTAGAACTAAAATTGGTGTTATTCCACATTTTGTTGATTTTTCATATGTGAAAGACTTGTTGGGTGATGATGATCAATTTATGTTAATTGACATTCGCCGCCCATTTAATGATGTTTGTCATGATATTTTGTTGTGTCGAAGTGTTCTTTCTTCATCATTACATGGTTTGATTTTTTCTGACGCAATGAATATCCCTAATGCATGGATCAGGTTTAGCGATAAAGTCAAAGGTGGCGACTTCAAGTTTTTGGATTACTATTCGGTCATGACAAATCCAAAAACTAGATGTTTTGACTGCCAAAGTATATCTAATTTGGTTGATACTGGACGCTACGTATCTGTTTCGGAAAATCCTTCTTATGATAAAATGCGTAGAACTGTTTATGAGGCTTTCTCATAATGGAATGTCTGTGGAAACACTTCACGTTAAATTCTGAGATTTTTTAAGTTTATGTTCGATGTTGTTGTCCCTCTATATAATAAATCAGACTCCATAGAAAGATGCCTGAAGTCTATTTTAAATCAAAATTTCCCTGCTAATAAAATTATTATTGTTAATGATGGTTCAACTGACGACTCGGCTAGCAAGCTTGTGAGACTCGCTAACGGTGCTAGTCAAGAATTGGTCATCATAGAGCAAGATAACAAAGGTGTTTCCGCGGCAAGGAATGCTGGTATTAGTTTTTGTGAATCGGATTATGTGTGTTTTTTAGACGCAGATGATGAATGGACTCCTGATTTTCTGGATAAAATGAGGTCTCTTGTGAGAGATTATCCTAGTGCAGACCTTTACTGCTTGGCACACTCAGTTTTCAGAAATGGTAAAGGTTTCAGTCCGAAGCATGGGTATCCGCCAGGGTTTAGAGGGTATTTAAATGATTTCTTTGAGGCTTCATCAAAGGGAAGTGTGGCAAATAGTTCAAAAGTATCTGTCCTCCGTTCTGCACTCCTTAGTTTGGGGGGATTTCCAGAAGGCGTAACTGTTGGTGAAGATCTTTTTGTTTGGATCAAATTAGCTTTAAATGGACGTGTTGCGTGTGACGCTACACCTGCTGTAATCGTTCATCAGGAATTTGATGAGCACAGGGAATCGAGAGCTAGCAGAGTACCTTACCCCATTGAGTATTACTCCGTTCGGAAAGAAGAAATCAAAGGTCGACCAGTTTTAAAGCGCTATTTAATTAGAATCGGCTTGTTCCATGTGGCAGGATCGAAACTTGAAAGAGATTGGAGCGGTGGTTTTCGGCGGGCTTTTGCTCTTTATAATCTGACTAAGTTATATGGTTTTGTTGGGTTTGTGATTATGTTGATCCCCCGTATTTTTTTACTGCAGATAAAAGGAAAAAAGGAAAAAAGGCCGTTTAATATAATGTGATCGCTCTTCATAGTGGTTTAGTAAATTTGGCTACTTGAAAGGGGGGATTACAGGGAGCCTTGGGCCGAGCATCTTTCAGGAAAACGAAATAGGGCTTATCTACAATGGAATATTCTAATGATTCAGGCATGGCAGGAAGTTAACTAGCCAATGAAAAAAACGTTAATGTTTGTAGTCAATAGCCCCGCCTTTTTTCTTTCTCACCGGCTGCCTATTGCGCTTGCAGCAAAAAAGGAAGGGTATGAGGTTCATGTGGCCACCATGGCAGGCAATGCCGCTGATCAGATTACTGCCGTAGGGCTGACTCACCACGAGTTACCTCTTACTCGGAGTGGCAGAAATCCACTGAATGAGTTTGTTTCGTTCTTTTCGATATGGCGTCTATTTCGTCGGTTGCGACCTGACTTGGTTCATTTGGTTACGATTAAGCCTGTGCTTTACGGCGGAATTGCAGCACGCATGGTGAAGGTGTCGGGGGTTATATCGGCCATTTCAGGTCTTGGTTTCCTGTTTGTGGAAAGGGCTAGCTTGCGGGTACGCTTATTACGTTATGTAGTACTATTTTTGTATCGCTTGGCCATGGGGCAGCCTAATCAGCGGGTAATATTCCAGAATTCGACTGACATGAGTGCTCTTGTCACAGCAGGTGGTGTGCGAAAAGATAAAGCTAGGTTGATTCGCGGCTCAGGGGTTGATCTTCGGGGTTACCTTATGATGCCTGAACCCGACGGGGTGCCAGTCATCGTGATGGCATCTAGATTATTAAAGGACAAAGGTGTTCGTGAATTTGTCGAGTCTGCCAGACTACTTCAATCAAGGGGTATAAATGCACGCTTTCAGTTAATTGGCGATCCTGATTCTGGGAATCCCGAGAGTGTTACGGCTGAGTCAGTGCAAGCTTGGCAGGAAGAGGGCGTTGTGGAGTGTCTGGGGTTTCGTTCTGATATCCCCGAGCTATTTTCACAGGCCCATGTTGTTGTTCTGCCATCATATTATGGCGAGGGCCTGCCTAAGGTTCTTGTTGAGGCAGCGGCTTGCGGGCGCGCGGTTGTTACCACGGATCATCAGGGTTGTCGTGATGCGATTGAGCCCGACGTGAGCGGGCTATTGGTCCCCGTTCGTGACGCAAAAGCACTGGCTTCAGCAATCCAGCGGCTGATCGAGGGTGCCGACCTGCGTCAGCGTATGGGAAGAGAGGGACGGCGGTTAGCTGAAAAGGAGTTTTCCATTGAAAAAATTGTTCAAGCTCACCTGGATATTTATCGGGCATTGGAGGCCAGCGCTTGAGCCGGGATAGCCATACTAACTTGCTACTGACCGGCTCGACCGGTTTCTTGGGAGCAGCTCTCGCGAGACAGTTGGTTGATGATGCCCATTACCAGCTTGTGGCGGCTACTCGTCGTGAAGCTGTAAATCTGACTTTGGGTTGCCAATCAATATTGGTAGGCAACCTGGATGCCAGCACTGACTGGAGGCTGGCTCTTTCAGGCGTTGAGGTAGTCATCCATACTGCGGCTCGCGCTCACATCATGAACGATTCGGCCCAAGCCCCATTGGCTGAATTTCGACGAGTTAATGTTGAAGGCACTCTAAATCTGGCACGTCAGGCGGTTGAAACGGGAGTTAAGCGCTTTATCTTTATCAGCTCAATCAAAGTTAATGGTGAGGGCGAGTCTAATCGAGTATACCGTTTTGACGACTCAGCTAACCCCGAAGATGATTATGGACATTCGAAGTGGGAGGCTGAGCAGGGCTTGAAAGCGCTGTGTTCTGAAAGCTCAATGGAGCTAGTGGTTATTCGACCTCCGCTAGTATACGGGCCCGGCGTTAAGGGTAATCTGGCACTGCTTTGTAACGTCATTGATAAGGGCTTGCCTCTTCCATTGGGGGCTATCAGGAATCAGCGAGATATGCTGAGCCTTAACAATTTGATTGATCTTATCAAGACTTGTATTGACCACCCTGGCGCAGCAGGGCAAGTGTTTTTATGTTCCGATAATGAGTCTGTCAGCACACCGCAATTAATTGAAATGATGGCTGGGGCTCGAAGTAAGACCGCACGCTTATGGCGCACTCCCTTAACTCTATTGAAGCTGCTCGCGCATTTGGGTGGTAAACAAGCCATGTTTCAGCGCCTTTCGGGTGATTTTAAGATTGACATACAGCACACCATGGACACCTTGGATTGGAAACCTCCGTTCACCGTCGCGCAGTCCATGCAGTGGGCCTTTTCGAAGAAAACATAAACTTATGATTATTGAACTGCTGGTCTTGACGGGGTGTTTTGCTGTCAGTGCTCTGTTGGCTCGTTATTTGATTGGGCATGCTAAACAGCGCCAATTCCTGGATGTTCCCAATGGGCGTAGCTCTCATTCAGTGCCTACGCCGACCGGTGGTGGTATTGCTATTGTCGCCACGTTTATCAGTTTTCTGCTAGGTCTGGGGCTGGTTTCTGAGGCAATAGGGTCACAGCCGTTTATCCTTGCATTTGCGGGCGCTGTGTTGGCCGGAGTGGGCTATATCGATGATCATCGCCATATCCCGGCAAGGTGGCGTTTGTTGACGCACTTTGGCGTGGGGTTGGTTTTATTGCTGTCTTTGGATAACTTGCCCACGCTATTTGTGTTGGGTTGGCAGTGGCAGGGAGGCTGGATTTTATCTGTCATGTATCTGGTTGCGCTGGTCTGGTTATTGAATCTGTTCAATTTTATGGATGGCATTGACGGTATTGCAGGAGTCGAGGCGATAACCTGCCTATGTGGTGCTGCATTATTGTTGGCGTTTTCGGTTGATACGCAATGGACTGTTGTGCTGTTGGCTTTGTCTTTTTCCGTGCTGGGCTTTCTGGTGTTTAACTGGGCGCCTGCTAAGATTTTTATGGGAGATGCTGGTAGTGGCTTTTTGGGGTTTATGCTAGGAGCCTTGGCGCTCATAACCTCGGCAACGGGCGCAATTAGCCTGTGGAGTTGGTTGATACTATTGGCTGTTTTTATCGCCGATTCAACATTAACATTGTTTCGGCGAGCTGTTCGAGGACAACGGGTTTATGAAGCACACCGAAGCCATGCATATCAAATCCTATCTCGCCGTTGGAAATCTCATCGGCGAGTAACCTTGCTGGTTCTATTCATTAACCTTAGTTGGTTGTTTCCGATGGCGTGGTTAGCAACAACTTTTTCGGATTATGGGTTGATCATAACCCTGCTGGCGTATCTGCCGGTGAGTGTGTTTTTCTACCGTGTTGGCGCAGGCACAACTAACTTATAACTATACCTGATTAGATGATTTTTTTATGCGCAAGCGTCTGGGAATTGTAGTGGCATAGTGAATTATCCACTCCTAACTAGGTGTCCGCCAAATCGAGGTAAAAGCAGACACCTATCGGGGATGGCCTGCAAGGCCTTAAGGACTGGATGGTTGTAGATTAGTTATTTGTTTGGCTCAGCTACAGAACGGTTGTCGTTTTCGTGGGCTCAGTGTTGATAAAAAGATTTGTAGAGTTGCCTTGTTGGCTAGCTGAATGAACTGGATGAAGTCCTGCAAGCTATTGTTAGCTTCAATCTGGGAGTTGAAGGGGCCAATGTCGGCGCCTTCTCGGGTTGAAAAATACCACACGTTTTCCATATTAAAGATGCGCGAGGAGCGGGGCGGTACATTGCCCTTTTCACCTGGGCGGTTATAAATCATTTGTTTATCCTCCCTGATCAACATTGAAACAGTTGAGATCTTTCTCAAAAAGGCCTGAGTCTTGGCATGTCCACAGCAATAGTATAAATTTTTGATGTGGCTCAATGTTTGAGGTGACTGAATATGGCTTTTTTGGATGTTTTTAGCGATTTTTGGCATATCTAAATGATTTATAGGGATAGCAAGACACTTGATGCGCTACTAGCTGATATTCGCAATTGTCAGGCTTGCCGTGATGAACTGCCTTTTGACCCTTGTCCTGAGCTCACTATAGCGAGCTCGGCCAAGCTGTTAATCGTCGGGCAGGCGCCAGGCGTACGTGTGCATGAACCGGGGGTGGCCTGGAATGATGCCAGCGGGGAACGATTACGTGAGTGGATGGGTATAGATAAATCGGTGTTCTATGATAATTGTCAGGTTGCTATCTTGCCAATGGGGTTCTGTTATCCGGGCAAAGGCAAAAGTGGTGATTTACCGCCAAAACCCCAGTGTGCCAAGTTGTGGCGCGAGCCGCTGCATCAGCACCTTGGCAATGTACAATTGATCCTGCTCATTGGCTAATATGTGCAGCGTTATTACCTGGATAAGGGCTTTGTGAGGGGGCCTGATAAAGGTTCTGACAATGTCTTTGTCTCGCTAATCCAAACAGTGAAAAATTGGCAGTCATATCTGCCGGACTTTCTGCCGCTGCCCCACCTATCACCTCTAAATAATGTCTGGTTACGTAGCAACCCCTGGTTTGAGCAGGAAGTACTACCAGTACTGCGTCGTTCAGTGGCACGAACGCTAATGCCATAGACGCGTTGTTCGATTTTTGTTCAGGTTCTGTTCAGGCAAGGAACGTTACGCTCGTCTTGTATCTCTAATTGGAGGAGGACGAGAAAATGAACACACGTCAAAAACTAGCAGGTTTAGTGGCAGGTATTGGGTTATGTGTTGCCGCCGGCACGGTACAAGCGGGAGATGTGGGTTTTAGTATCTACTACAGCGATTATGACCACGGCTATAATCAGTTTTATTACAGTCATGGCTATCAGGGAAATCAGGCGCTGCGGTATAGATATCATCCCTATCCAGGGATTAAATTTTATAGACGACATCACGGTTATTATGATCACTATTACCCTGGCCAGAAGCACCGCAAACATTATAAAAAACATAAGCGTCATCAAGGACTGCATCATGGTTCCTACTATCGGGATGAACACCGTTCTCACGGTATGGGGCATGACCGTCACGAGC
>Ga0209395_1001437_pt1 | contig 33308 bp, 28 predicted proteins | sample GOMGulsemesocosm_3_FD_184635 | JGI IMG/M metagenome (GOLD analysis project Ga0209395, IMG submission 184635) | Methane-oxidizing microbial communities from mesocosms in the Gulf of Mexico - GOM9D Gulf of Mexico (SPAdes) (version 2) | ecosystem: Environmental > Aquatic > Marine > Cold seeps...
GATGGTTTTTGTGTTGGATATTTTGTTGTTGATTTCTTAGCGCGGGAAATGGCTGGTAATTATATAATTATTAAACATGCCGAAGGAGAATACGGCTTTTACGCTCATTTGTTACGTAATAGTATTGTTCCAAAAGTTGGAGATAAAGTAAGTCAGGGGCAACACATAGGGTTATGTGGTTTTAGTGGCAATGGTACTGAACCCCATTTACATTTTCATTTACAAGACGGCGAAAGCTTTTATCGGTCTATGGGCTTACCGATTAAATTTGATGATGTGAGGATAAATGATGGGCCAGTTAAAGATAACTGTATTATTGAGCGTGGTGCCCGAGTTAAATATAACAAAGTTAAAGTTACAACATAACTTTCATAAGTAAGGATAAAAGCTCGATTTCATATAAGTTTAAGAAATTACCATACCAAGCTATTGAGATAATAGATATTACAGGCCATTAAAATTTATACCCTGTAATATCTGTTATGCTAGTTATTCTTTTGCTAAATTGTTATCCAAAAATTCAAATACTTTATTATAGAATAGTGTTGCGGAATACCCAGAATAAAAGCCATGACCAACACCATCTAATAACATAAATTCATGATCAATTTTCTTTTTACTTAACAGTAATGAAAGGCGCTCTGTATGCTCTGAACTCACTACAGAGTCATCTGTGCCATGCACTAATAACAATGGAGTTAGCAGTTCCTTGTATCTATAAACAGGCGAGTTATTGCGCTGATAATCTTTGTCTTTAATAGGATCTCCAACAATGTCTTTCATTATTTGCTTATAAGAATCAATCTTCATTCTGGTATCTTCTGCAAACATTAATGGTATGTCGGTAACACCAGCAAAAGAGATCGCACATTTAAACTGGTTTGGATATTTAATCACGCTCATAAGGGCTGAATAGCCGCCATAACTTGAACCAAAGATACAAATACGGGACTGATCGATAATATCGAGCTTAATAATATTATCTAAAGAATTTTTGATATCGTTTTCGATATTTAATCCCCACTGTTTTTGACCTGCAAACATGAATTTTTTACCATAACCGGAAGAGCCGCGGTAATTTACTTTCAATGTTGCATAACCTCTTGATGCAAGTAATTGGCTATGGGGGTCAAAGTAAATGGTGTCTTGGACGCCTATTGGTCCTCCATGTGGCATAACAATCAACGGAGGATTTTCAACATTATTGGGTAAAGTTAAATAAGACTCAATTTGAAATCCATCGCTCGTCGGTATTTTATGATGAACAATTCGGCTCCCACTATTAGAGGCACCAAAATTGGGATTATTTGATCCGAGGAGCATATGTTCATTGTCATTGGTATCTAAATGAAAGTATTTACCTTTATTCTCATGGTTAAAAGTAAATATTATTTGTTGGTCTTTTGATGAGTTTTCACTAACTACGATAGCTTGTTGTTCAGGAAAAATATCTTTTAGGCTATTGTTTTTTAATTCGGCATTTTCATTAAAATAGTGATTTCTTAATACGCCATTTTCAAAATATTTGGCTGATGTTAGACCTGTGTACCCTGCATTTAGAGAAATACCTTGAATATCAGTTCCTTTTTTTTCAAAAATTATTTTCCCAAATTTTTTACTAACAGGGTTAAATTCTTGTAAAACTATTTCATCCCTATCATGGTTATGCAATACCAGAAATGACTGTTTGTCATCAAGAGCTAGAACAGGCTTAAATGTTTCTTCTCTATCAGTAGAGGTTCTGATAATGTCCCAACTTTCATCGTTTGCCGCGCGATACCAAACAGTAAATTCGTCATCAACATATCCCCAAGCGACTTTGATATTATCTTTAGCATCTAATAGCCAGTTTGTTGCTTCTCTTAAGTTATCATTTAATCTTTTCGTTGTAACCTTTGTATCTATATCAACATAGTAGAGATCTTTACCACCGTGTTTGTTTCTTTTTGCCACAATGAGTTTACGCTTGTGAAAACGAGAATGTCTTATTAAGTGACCTCCAAACGCCAAATTTTCGAAACTACTTAACTCTTTATTACCCTCCCCCTGTTTAAGCGTTATTAAATAATCTTTATAAGAACCATCATCTAATCTCAATAAAGCCAGTATTTCGTTGTCACTTAGCCATGTTGCTTTAATAATATTGTCTGCGGTTTCATTTTCATGTTCCGTTTTTTTAGGTTCATAAAATAAAATACTTTTTTGTTTAGTTTTTACTGCATAGAGCATTAATAAATAATTATTTTTATGTTTAAGCTTAATTAAAATCCTATCGCCAGATGGATTTATCTGTGCAATTTTTATTTTCGGTGCATTAAAAAAGTCAGCGATTTTAGGCTGTGTTGCGAAAGAAACCGGTAGGTAACAAAAGATGATAAAAACTAAAAACTTCATAAGAGTTTCCTATTGGTTGATGTAAAAACTCATAAAATCATCTTCTCCAAGACCGGAATATATAATTTTATGTTTATCAATTAATTGTGGATAGTGCTCTTGCAGCCAGAGATAAGTTTTAGAAATATGATTAACAACACTTGAAGTAATGGCCCTATTATAATGCTGGTATTCAAACATTAAATCGCCGGCATAGTTTATTTTTCCAGCGGTAACCGTAAATAAAAACTCATTATCTCGAAGCTTATAATAACTTGAACTTTTTGCTAACTTTAACCGAGAATATTTATATTCGCCTTCGTCTAAGGCGATGATTCTATAGCCTTCTTTTGCATCAAAATCAGATAAATCATCTTGAGATTTAAATATAATATCATTTGAAACTATAGATAAATGGTACGGTGGGTAGTTTCCAGAATAAGAGACAACAAAATAACCTTGGTTACTCTTTAATTTAGGTAGTTTATTATATTTTTCTGAATGGGAGTGCAAGCTAACTAGCAAGGTAATAAATAATAAAAAGGCTCTCATTAAATTTTCGTCCTATGAAAATAAATCGCTTTAAAATACACACTAACATCCTGAAAGTAAATACAAAAACATAGTTCCATTGTGGTAATTAAACGATAACATTTTTTCTCTGTCTCTAAAATGCTTTGATAACCACTAAACTTAACGCCTGTTTCAAAAAATAAGGGGGGGTCTGGCATTAACTACCCAATAGGTAAGTTTATCTACACGGCTCCAGTACAAATTTTTATATATTTTGAATTTCACATTCGTTTCACAGGTAATTAATTACGATGGCATCATAAAACATTACTTTGGTGCAACTTTATGTCCTGTTCAATAGAATTAAAAAATGTTTCTCAATCATTTGAAAACAACGCTTCTGAAAAAAACGCTACTATTATTACCTTATTTGAAGAACTTGATTTATCAATAAAACAAGGTCAGTCATATGCGATAACTGGTCCGTCTGGTGCAGGAAAGTCAAGCTTACTCATGTTACTTTCTGGCTTAGAAACACCAACATCTGGCCAAGGTAATTTTATAAGTGAAAATAGCACTACATCCCTTGATAATTTACGTTCTGAAATCGGTTTTATTTTTCAACAATTTCATTTACTTCCTGAGTTAACAGCTTTGCACAATATTGCTTTACCGTTGAAATTACGTGGTGATAAACAAGCAATTAAAAAAGCAAAGCACTGGTTAGATAAAGTAGGTTTATTAGATAGGGCTAACCATAAACCATCACAATTAAGTGGTGGAGAACAGCAACGTGTTGCCATAGCTCGCGCCTTAGTTTTTTCGCCCAAGTTTATATTTGCTGACGAACCAACAGGAAATTTAGATCAACACAACGCAGATGAAATTTCTGATATTTTGTTTACTTGTTGCCAAGAAAATAACGCGGGTTTAATTATTGTTACCCACAGCAGTATTCTAGCGAGCAAAGCTCAGAACATTTATTCACTGGCCAATGGTGAATTGACTAAAACACCATCACTTAACTCAGTTAATGCAGTTAACGATAAACCAGTTAAAAGAAAGCAGGTGGCATCATGTTAAACCATCATATGCAATTAGCTTGGCACTATTTCAAACAAGAATATAACCTGCCGCATCAAAGACTACTGCGTTGGGTTCAAGCCCTTTTAATGATATTTATTGTTACCCTTACTTTATCAAGTAATACCATTCAGCATTATTTACAAAATAATTTACAAAATTTACTAGGTGCCGATGCTGTACTCACTCAAAAAGCCAAATTAACAGCTCAGCAGCTAACATTTATAGAAAGTTTAAGTGACAATATTGTCAATACTCAACAAATAAATGCAACGTTAACCTTTGGTGACAAATGGCAGAATTCAAAATTAAAAGCGGTAGGAGATGATTACCCTTTACAAGGAGAACTGCTTACATCAAGATCTCTACAAAGCCCGTCAACAATAACAAACGGTGGTCCTAAAGCTGGAAATATATGGCTAGACAGCCGACTATTAGCTAGTTTAACGCTGTCAATTGGTGACGCTATCGAACTAGGCAAAGAAACATTTATCGTAACTCGGGTATTGGTTCACGAACCAGATAGGTTAATGGAAGGACATAATGTCTCGATGAGAGCTGTCGTTAATAAGCTTGATATGGAAAAGTTGGCTTTCCCTGTAGACCTTATTCAACACCGTTACCTAATATCAGCTTCAAAGTCACAAATTGAGCAACTTATAGATTGGCAACAAGAACAACTTCCAGCTGCGAAAACTTATCACAAACTCGGTGCCCACCCGTTAGCTTTATTCTGGCAAAGAACTGAAAACTTTTTAGGCTTAACCTCAATAATTTTGTTTTTTATGGCTGCTATCGCTATTGAACAAATAGCGCAGGTACACTTAAAAAAGGAGCAGTATTTCTCTGCCATTTGCATGAGTTTAGGTGCATCAAAGTCAACGGGTTTGCAGCTTTCATTATTCAAATGGCTCATTAATATCTTGATGTTAATTCCAGTAGTTGCCATTTTATCTAGCATATTTCATTGGCTGATCGTCAATTGGTTATCTGAAACCTTTTCGGAAATTTATTGGCAAGCAGATGCTTGGCTTACAATTAAAACGATAATTACCAGTGTTATACTCTTCGCCGTATTTCATGCTCCTGTTTGGTTAACATTATGCCAAACATCAGTGTCTAAGTTATTTCATCAAAATCAAAAAACTATCTCTTTAGCGCTAGTTAAAATATGCGCTTTAGTTGTACTAATTTTGGTGGCTGTGAACTACTCTGACAATGGCCTATTAACCTTCATGTTAGTAAGTAGTATGTTAATCACTATCGTGCTCATTGCCGTTATTAGTTGGGCAGTTTTAACCTTAGGCGAAAAAACGACTCAACAGTTTTCTGGATTAGTGCCCTTTACACTTTTCATGATGAAACAGCGCTTATTAAGTAAAAGCACGCAAATTCTTGGTATTGGTTTAAGCACTTTTTTATTATTGTTTACGCTTATGTTTTTAAAAGACCTAAGCGATACAATGGGCTCATATCAAAGAACACATGACGGTAACGTTATAGTTTCACAAGCTAGTCAGTCACAAATGAATGCGATTGAGCACTGGTCGAAAGAAAATGATATTAACCTGCGTCAATCTAAAGCTTACTTGAATGCAAAAGTAGTAAAAATTAATAATCAAGCACTTGATGAATATGCAAAAAAACCGAGTGACAGCTTAGCAACATTATCAAATGCGATAAGACTTCATTGGACACAAAAAATTCCAGAAGCCAATGGTTTAGTTCAGGGAAAATGGTGGATAAAAGACACTGAAAATTGGCAACAAATTTCCATTGAAGAAGAAGTAATGACCGACTTAAGCCTAACGCTTGGCGATAAACTAACGTTCATTATTCATCAACAAAGTTATACGTTCACAGTTACCGCTAGTCATGTTTTTAAACCTGGCGCAGGTTCAATGATTTTCTGGATACAAATGCCTGAAACGGCTATTAAACATATCAACGCGCCCCACTACAACATGGCAAGTTTAGAGCTTAATGATGAACAGTGGCCTTTGCTGGGTCAGTTGTGGCAAGAACACCCAACAATACGTATGGTATCCCTTCAAGAATTAACAAAGAAATTTGATACTATTTTAGCAATGATCACTAAAGTTATTAGTGGTTTTTCGGTAATGATTATTTTACTCGCTATTATTGTGATTTTGTCATCAATCAATGCCCTGGAAGGCAAAGAAAAGAAAAAGAATAGCGTAATTATGAGTTTCGGTTTTTTAAAAAGGACTTGTTTACAGCTAAACATTATTGAATGGTTAATTACCGCATTAATTATTGCAACAGGCGCAATATCAGGCACTTACCTTACCGGAATGTTAATTTATCAATCGCAATTTTCACTTTCTTATCAGCCCGATTTATTAATTTTGTTGTTCACACTTGTCATTATTTTGAGCACAGTAACGTCATTAGGCATTTACGCCAGCCGACATAGTTTAAAAAGTTCGGTGAAGCAATTAATGGCAGATACCTAAACTAAAGAACTATAGAAAGAATTATTTTATAAAATATTGTGATTTCACATCTGTTTCACCTTGGCTTTGTCACACTTGCTTCATACTTAACAAAAAGAGAAGTGAAACAGATGAATATAATAACAAAGCATTTAAAACAAGGACTGTTAGTATTAGTGGCGCTAACAATAACCGCCCTACCAGTGCAAGCAGGGGCAAGTGGTAAAAAAGTATTAATGGTAGTGAGCAGTAATGGCCAAGGTACAGAAAAACCCGGTTACGAGTTCGATGAGTTTTCAAAAGCCTATTCCGTTTTTAAAGATAATGGCATTGCTGTTGATGTCACTAGCCCAAAAGGTGGTGCTGTCGAAGCTGATGAATACGACCCAAGTAAAAGCTATAATGCAGAAGTATTAGTTGATGCAGCCATTATGGAAAAGCTTGATAATACTCTCGCAACTACTCAGGTCGATGCCAAAGCTTACGACGCAATTTTTATTGTTGGTGGCAAAGGTGCGATGTTTGATTTACCTAAAGATCAGGCATTGCAACATGCGATTGCCCAGATATATCAACAACAAGGCAGTGTTGCAGCTGTTTGTCATGGCCCAGCAGCATTAGTTAATGTAAAACTAAAAAATGGTAGTTACTTGGTTGCCAATAAAGCAATTAATAGTTTTACCAATCAAGAAGAAAAACTCTTCGGCCAAAAATGGATAAAAGATTTTGACTTTATGTTGGAAGACAAATTAAGCGAACGTGGAGCTAATTTTCAGTCAAGTAAAATCATGTTAAGTCATGTTGCTGTAGATGGTCGTTTAATAACAGGACAAAACCCTACTTCAACTGTAGATGTAGCAACTGCATTAGTAAAAAGTTTAGGATTAACGCCTGTAAAATTGGCGATAGACGTTGAAGATAAAACGATGGCTGTTATCGCTGATTTTATAAAAGGTGATACTTCTGCACTTACTGTGCTTAGCAATAACCAAGAGCAATACCATATTCCGTTAGTGGGCATGTATGGTTTTTATTATCTAAAGGTAGCGAAAATAACCGAGGACTTTGAGCAAGCGTTATCATTAATGATGGTTGCACAAAAAACCATTAACAATCCTATGTTAGATATGAAAATTGCAAAAACACAGATTAAATTAGGCCAAACTGCCGGTGCAAAAATAACCTTGAATCAGTTGATAGCGGCAAAACCTGATTACAAACCAGCACAAGACATGCTAAAAACACTATAACCTAATATCAGGCCCACTAAGTTTTTCGCTACTCGGTGCTTATCAGTGGGCTTGATCGAAAATTGCTCTTAAATTTGAGAAGTTAAATGGATAATCAATCTTTATATATTTTAGTCGTTGAAGACCAACAAAGTATTGCCCAAAACATAGCTAGCTATATGGAGCATAAAGGTCATGTCTTAGATTTCGCTGAACGTGGCGATCTAGGCTTAGCATTGGCTTTAAGCAACCATTACGATTTAGTCATTCTCGATTTAAACTTGCCTGCTATGGACGGGCTTGAGGTTTGTAAACAGTTACGTGAGCAAGCTAGCCATCATGTGCCCATTATTATGTTAACGGCAAGAGACAGCATTGACGATAAAATTTCGGGGTTTACCACAGGTGCAGATGACTATTTGACCAAACCGTTTTCTTTAGAAGAGCTGGAAGTTCGCTGCTTCGCGCTATCACGACGCCATTTATTACAAACAAAAGATACATTAACTTTTGATCAACTTTCTATCGATCGAAAGAGAAAAAAAATAACACGTGCGGGGGAAACACTCGAGCTACACAGCATGGGCTATCGTATTCTCTCCATATTGGCCGAAGCATACCCACAGGTGGTGAGTCGATCTAAGTTATCGCAAAAGCTTTGGGGAGATGAGCCCACCGAGTCTGATGCACTTAGATCACACATATATCAATTGCGAAGTATCCTAGATAAACCTTTCGATTACCCGATGATAAAAACCATGCATGGCATTGGTTTTGTATTAAATGTAAAAAGTGACGTAAAAAACAATGAATAAAATAAAACAACGACGTACATCAGAAGCAAAAGTAAAGTCGAAGAAATTTCACAGTTTAAGCCGAAAAATTGTCAGTCAGTTTTGTTTATTTACACTTTTTATATCGACTGTATATGGCATGTTTTGTTTTCTTTTAATGTTCAACCTAGAAGATGAATTTATAGAACGGGAAGTCAGAGATGAAGCAAAACATTTACAGCAAGCATATGACCAAAACAAAATATGGCCATCGCCTCGAGTTAGTTATATGCAATTATACTTCTCAAAAGATACCTTACCTGTAGATATAAAAGAGCGTTATATTGCAAAGCCAACTAGAAAAGAATTTTCAGGTGATAACGGTCGACATTATCATTTATTAGCATTGCCAAAAACTGCAGATACTTACCTTGTTGCTGAAGTAAGTGAAATGCTAATAGTTCGACCTATCACTGAAGGGGTATTAAAAATGATGCTTATTTTCGGTTTTATATTGGTATTACTTGCCTCTTTTATGGCGTGGAACCTAGGAAGAAGAACAGCTAAGCCATTAAAACAACTCGCCGATTTGGTTAATGGTGTTGCCCCTGAAAATATTCCAAATAAATTTGCCGAACAATTTCCTAATAACGAAATTGGACTTTTGGCGCAAACCCTAGAAAGCGCTATGAGCAGAATTAACCAAAGCTTACTCAGAGAGAAGTGCTTTACTCGTGATGTCAGCCATGAACTTCGAACACCTGTTGCGATTATTAAAAATGCCGTAGAGGTGCACCGTAATTTGCATCCAAGTGACGCAAACAATCCGATTATTGATCGTATATCTCAAGCAAGTACCCAAATGGAGCAAACAGTCACTACCCTGTTAACCCTTGCAAGAGAAGAACATACTGAAGCGAGTAAAGAGCAGATAAAAATACTCCCGTTAATTGAACAGTCTATTATTGACCAAAACCATCTTATCAATAACAAACCAATAGAAGTCGAAGTAAACGAGAATTGCGATGCTGAGCTCTATGCCCAGTCAGGCATGTTAACGGTGTTATTAGACAATTTAATTGGCAACGCCTTTCAATATACTCAAGAAGGTAAGGTTATCATTGAGATGCAAAATAATACCCTTATTGTTGCTGATACGGGTCCAGGAATAGACCCAAGCATTTCAGAGAAAATAACCGAGCCTGCGGTAAAAGGCAGCCAAAGTACTGGTTATGGTTTTGGCTTATCAATAGTTAAACGTTTATGTGAACATCAACATTGGACTTTGAAGCTTACAAGTGAGCAAGGAACCAAGATTTCTATTACTTTTCAGTAATTGTTTAATCGCTTGGCTTGTGATTTTCTCCTTATATAATGTAGAAATCGAAGATAACCAATACATAACTAAAGGGGATTATATTACTAGTATTGCGTTAAACCTTTTAGAGAAGGTCATTCGACTTAAAGTAATATCATAAAATACGCTAGGAAATTGAAATATCTATTAGTTATAGGTTAATCACTAATAGATATGTCTGACGCTATAAACTAACTGCCTATAAGCTTTACCGTCAGCATAACAGTTGGCTGAAAAACTATGAGTATCCTTTTCTGCAGCTTACTTTAACAGTACAAAGTGAAAGGGTAATTGTAGATTATCAAAAACGTTAACCTTCTTATGCTCAATATTTTACTTTCTAACATTATCTTTTTAGGGTTTGCATGGATAGACTGAGGCCGATTGCTCACTGGTGACACTTCTGTTTTTTTATGCCTTAAGCTATTGTTTAGTCGAATAAAATATTGTACTTTATATTCGGTTTTAGTATTTACTATAAACCTAATTTTAAACCATTAATAATAAGGAAATTATACAATGAATATCAAAAAAGTTATGTTATCTGTATTAACAGCATCAGTTTTTGCATTTTCGGCAAGTGCTGTTGAGCTATCACTACCGTCTGGCCCGGTGATCAAACCAGCACCTATTTCTCAATGTCCTACTTACCATTTAATACCAGGATATGTTTATAAATGGCTTACAGACGAAAGTGGATGTCGTTACCCTGTGTTTGTTTCTAAAGGGTAATAGATACAATTTATTATGGGCCAGTTATAGATTAAACAAAATATTTAAAATATATCTGACCCTATTTGTAAATACTTAAGATAGCGTGCCAAAACCTAATTATTGTAGCAAAAGTATTTAGCTACATTTACTATTCGAACTGCTCCCCCCTATTAGAAAACGTGTATTTTAAATAATGAAATTAACTAACTTACTTATTCTGTTTTAGTTTAAGAAAAGGAAAATGTATATAAAAAATTGGATAATTCTATTGTTATCTGCCACTTTAGTTTTTGTCAGTTATCATTTATTTGTTGGCGGTAATATTTACTATGTACCTTCTGAAATACCCCATGACAGTAAAATTGGTAAAGTTTCCTCCGAGAAAAATCAAATAGCACAAGCAACAGCTCAAACTTTAGCTGATAAAGTTGTAGACACAGTCGAACCTACACAAGTAGCAAGCCGTGTAGACATTCTTGAAGATATATCCCTGTTCAATAGCGTTCATAATTCCAAATAATTGTGAATCGACAGGGATATCTACCTTATTCAGCCCTATTCCCAATTATTTACTCATACAAACACCAACATAAGAAAACAGCTCAAATTAAGACTATGAGTTGATGATCTGAATGAAACGATATAACGTAGCTAATTAAGCTAGGTTAGATTAAGCATCTTTTAAAAAGGTCAAAACAATTTTCAAAACAGAGCTACATGCCTAAAATTTTCAATTGAAGAATCCTAGCCAAATAATAAAACCAAATGAAACAGGTCAATTAACATGAGCCATTATTTTCAAGGTAAAACCGTGATCATTACTGGGGCATCGGCAGGTGTCGGCGCAGAAACAGCTAGAGCTTTTGCAAAAATGAAAGCGAACCTTGTGCTATTAGCAAGGGGGAAAGAGGGCCTAGACGATATATGCAAAGAGCTTTCGCTTGAAACATCAGTATTAACTATTGCCATGAACGTCGCTAGCTCAATTGATTGTCAAAAAATGTTGATAAGTGCACAAGAAAAATTTGGTGGCATTCATTATCTCATTAATAATGCGGGTTATCATCAACGAGGGAATGTTGAAAGTAACGCCGCAGAACAGTTAGCCTCAATGGTGGATGTAAACCTTCGCGCTCCCATAGAACTCACAACATTAGCATTACCATATATTAGAGCCAGCATAGCGAATGGCGGTTTTGGCGGTATCGTAAATGTAGGATCCTTAGCTGGTCGCACGCCATTGCAAGGGGCGGCAACTTATAGTGCAACTAAGTCAGGTTTACGCGCTTTTAGTTACGCGCTTAGCGATGAATTAGCAGGCTCAGGGATTAGTGTTGGCTTAGTCTCACCTGGCCCCATTAATACCAGCTTTATCATGGCTGAAATAGACGAAGTCGAAGATATTGTATTTTCTCAGCCGATGAGTAGCCCACAACAAGTAACAAACGCGATAATCAGCGTTGCTAAAGGAGAGTGTGTCGAAATAACACTACCTAAATCAAGCGCTTGGTTGACCACAATCTCTTATTTATTCCCTGCAATAAGGCGTTTTATCAGACCTATACTCTATAAAAAGGGCTACAAAGCTAAAGAGCGATATAGAAACAAAACACAATAAAGGTAAGTGTTACGTACATTCATACAATATCCGTATATAATATGTTTATAACTGTTTAGTAAAAAGAACCTCATGACGCTAGAAAACGAACAACTCAATAATCCCTTACATGGGCTTAAATTAGATACGCTTTTAGATGAATTATTAGAGCATTATGGTTTTGAAATTTTAGCCGAGTACACCAATATTAATTGTTTTAAAAACAATCCTAGTGTTGCTTCTAGTTTGAAATTTTTGCGCAAAACCGAATGGGCGCGTGAAAAAATGGAACGTTTCTATTTGTATCAATTTAAAAACTTGCCAAAAGCTGATGATGTTCAATATGAGATTCCACCACGTTTACGAATAATACCCGCACATCAAAAACCTAGAGATCCTGCGGTATTAATTTTAGGACAAGCTCCACCGCCAGTTGTTCGCTCTTCAAATTTTTCGAGTGATAAACCTTCGTCTCGTGGTAGAGATAATAGAAGTGATGGTCGTAAAGGAAGTAATGAACGCGGCTTTTCCCGTCGTACAGATAAACCTAAGCAATCACAACAATCTGATATTCCTTCAAACCCTTACGGTAACTCACCTAAGTAGAGTTGACCTTAAACATATAAAGTAATCTAATATTGACAGATTAATCGAACGGTTAATCTGTCAACATATCTATAAAAGCTAGACTAAAATTATAAATGTCTCCTGGCCACCGCGCTGAAAGATAGTTTCTATCTTTAACAATAAAACCACGTGACAGATGTTGTAAATCATCACGAAGCAATGGTAAATCCCCTTCTTTAAACTGTGTTTTACAAGCGAGCGACTTTATTAATTCTTCTTGTGTAGTTGTCTCTGGGTACGTTAAATAATAGTCATCTAACCAAAGGCGAGTTAAGTGATAAGCTGTAAGTTCTTGGCGCTTTAGTAGCCCTGTACAATTATAATCGTAAATAACCGATTGCTGTGTTTTCGGGTTAACACTTCTCGCCGGAATTAATACACCGTGACAAACGACTGCTACTGGCTTATTTTCACTAAAAAAGTCTACAACAAGACTTTGTAAAACCCTTGACTCTAAGTACTCTTTCACACCTTTGTCATGGCCGCCCGGTAATAACAGACCATCAAAGTCCCCTGCTTTCACATCGGTGTATTTTAAAGGGTTACAAAAAGCAGATGACTGTTGCATTTTTTGGTAAGCGTTTACTGCATCTTGACGCGCTTGTAATATTGGTTTCAACAAACCTAATTTTTTGCCCGTTAACATAATTTGATCAGTAACCGCCATATTACCATCAGGGGTAACAAAGGTTATTTCAACCTTATTGTTGGTAAGCATTAACCAAGGAATAGCAACTTCTGATGGGTCACAACCATACCGAGGTAAAGGAATAAGGATTTTTTTATAGCTTTTATTCATTTTCATCGCTCGCCGATGTCTTTGATTGATTGATACTTTCTTGCAGTAAATAATTTGTCCATTGCTGGTCATAATCATACATTTGCTGGTGTTTTTTTGTTGCTAGGTGCATCTGTTTGTCGCGTTCGCTTGCGAAAGCGCCCGTTCGACAAATTTGACAGGTTTTTTGCTCTGGCACCCGGCTTTTTAGGTTATAAGTAATGTATTCTGTAGCGTCGTTATCGAACATCACTTTGCAAGTACCTAGCGATTTAACACTATAAATGTACGTAGTACCTTGGGTTGACTTGACATGCTTATTTCTGTTTACATTCCTCACCTTATAACCAGGGAATTTACTAATATCGAAATAAAACCGCCCAATATAATTAATATTAGTATTGCGGTTCAATGACCGCTCAATATCCCACTGTAAGTAGGGTTTAACATTTTTTGAAGTGATCAGCGCTAGCTGAGCCCCTGTATCACTCAAAAAGTAGTTAAAGCAATTTAATAGATATTGTCGAAGTAATGCTCGGTTTAAAGTATTAACGCTGGAGTTTTCGCACTGAGATTGAAAAACGTGCTCAGATGAAAAAGCAGGTAATAAAGGAAATTGAAAAATAACTACATCAAACGAATGCTTATTTAATGCTCCCCAAGTATTTTTATCGGTTACATCGAACCCCGTAATTACTTGGCAATTTTCTTGTTGAAGTTGCTGATAATAGTTATCGTCGTATTTCTCTTGTAAGCAAGCCTTACTGTCGTAAATGGTTGCGGTTAGTTGTTTGGGATGATGATGCTTAAGTAAAGAAGCTGAAAAAGATAAGTCACCATCTCCCACCGTTAAAACACGCCATTTAGGATTTATATACATAAAGAAATTTAAATAAAAATAAAAGAACTATTGTACCTATATATAAGCATAAATGGCTAATTTTGTACTTTATCAACAGCTGATTGCCATTGAGAATAAATCCGGTTGCGCTGTTCTTCTGTCATTGCTGGAGTGAGCTTTTTATTACATCGCCACATTCCTGACAGTTCAGCTATAGAGCCATAAACTCCAGCTTGCAGACCAGCTAAATATGCAACTCCAAGCGCAGTTGTTTCAATAACCTCAGGTCGCTGCACATTTACTGACAAGATATCACTAATAAATTGTAATAAGTCATTATTAGCAACCATGCCACCGTCAACTTTTAATGATAATGGTCTTAAACCGTCACGCTCCATTGCCTTTTGCAGATCTTTAGTTTGAAAAGCAACCGATTGCAAAGCAGCACTGACTATTTCAGCTATACCAGAATCACGCGTTAATCCTAAGATAGCACCCCGTGCGTCAGCATCCCAATAAGGAGCACCTAAACCAGTAAATGCAGGAACTAAGAACACTCCATGTTCTTGTTCTGCTTTTTTAGCTATAGCTTCACTTTCACTGGCGCTACTAAGTATTTGAAGTGCATCTCTTAACCACTGTATTGTCGCCCCTGCCATAAAAATGCTACCTTCAATGGCATAAGTTGTTTCACCCTTTAAGCGGTAAGCAACCGTACTTAATAAACGGTTTTTCGATTTAAGGACTTTACTACCGGTATTAAGCATCAAAAAAGCACCGGTGCCATAAGTGCATTTAGCCATGCCTTCTTTAAAGCACGCTTGACCAATGAGTGCTGCTTGTTGATCTCCAGCCATCGCTAAGATAGGAATTTCGCCTTGAAAAAACTCAGGGGCCGTTAGACCAAATTCAGCAGTGCAATCCATCACCTCAGGTAACATACTGCGTGGAATAGAAAAGAGTGACAAGAGTTCTTCATCCCAACACTGTTGATGGATATTGAAAAGCAGTGTCCGTGACGCATTTGTTGCATCCGTACGGTGAGATTTACCTTGGGTTAACTGCCAAAGTAAAAACGTATCTACAGTACCAAAAAGTAACTCTCCTTGTTCAGCTCTTGCTCGAGCGTTAGGAACATTTTCTAAGAGCCAATGTATTTTACTCGCAGAAAAATAAGCATCTAAACAAAGACCTGTTTTGCCTGTTATCACAGAGCTAACAGCTGTGGTATTAATCGAATCACAAAATTCTGCCGTGCGTCTGTCTTGCCAAACAATGGCATTATAAATAACTTTTCCGGTAGTTTTATCCCAAACTAAAGTTGTTTCTCGTTGATTTGTAATGCCAATAGCTGAAATATTCGTACTGCTTAATTGATTATCAGCAAGTACCCGCTGACACGAACGTAAAACACTTCGCCAGATATCATCAGGGTTGTGTTCTACCCAGCCATTTTCAGGAAAGTATTGTGGAAATTCTTCTTGGGCACTTGCATAAACTTGCCCTTGCTCTGTGAACAAAATAGCCCGAGAACTCGTTGTGCCTTGATCGATAGATAAAAGATACTTTGTCATAGTGCGAAAACTCCAAATTTTGGTGAAAGTCATCCATATGTAACTAGATTGTAGACTATTATTTAATACACAAACTAATAAGGTTTTCTAGCAATGATCTGTGCAACTGCTTGCTGGTTTTCTCCTGTATCAGACTTTATTACCCCTTCAAAACTGTGCAGTATTTCCCAGCCTGAAAAATAGCCAGCTAATTCGCCATTTTTTAGTAAAAAATCGGGGTTTTTAGGACGGCCAATGTTTGCTTGCTGCTCGGTAAAAGTTTCATAAACAATTAAGCCGTTAGGCATAACCGCGCTTTTTAATTGTTCGAAAAGCGGTCTATGCAAATAACGAAATACTAGTATTGCGCGGTAACTATTTTCAACAAAACGGGCAACGTCATTTTGTTCAAGATCAACCTGCCAAAAAAAAGATGAGTGAATATCAAATGTCTTTTTATCATTATTAATTACTTGTTGAATGTCGGACAAAGATTGCCCTTTAATATCAGCAAAGATTACAGGAATATCATTTTTAAGACAAAACAAGCCATTACGCCCACTACCACAGGCAAGGTCTAATACTGGTTGCTGACAAGGCATTGCCTTGAGTTCACTGATAAACGCTCCTAATAACGATGAGTGCATTTTTTCTCTCTGTATAGGGGACCACTAAAGCAGGCCATGAGCAACAAAAAAGGCTGCAAATATAATTTGCAGCCTTTAAATTTAGAATTAAGCGATGTTTTGCTTAATAGAAGTTAACTTAAAATTGAGAAACAGGCGTAGTTATCGCTTTACGCGTAATCGTTGCATCCACTTTAAGTGCTTCAACAAAGCTTTGGTAAGCCGATTGAGCTAATTGCTGTGTCTGTTGTTGCGTCATTCTTGGATCAACAGACTTTTCAACTGTACTTGTTGTAACAGCTTTAACTTCTAATAGTGCTAAGTCACCGTTATTAAGCGTTACAGTCGTAGCAGAAATCATACCTTCAGTTGGATGAGGCAATTTAAAAGCTTCACGGCTTAAGCTAGCATCAATTTCATTACCGTTACGTGATAAATCAGCCTTTTCAATAAACGTTGCATTAATTGCTGATAATTCATCAGTGATAACATTGCCCGCTTTAAATGAAACTAATAAAGAGTCCGCTGTTGCTTGTGCTTTTTCAGTTGCTTTATCAGCAATTAATGTTGTGCGAATTTGAGCGATTACTTCACTCAACGCTTTAACTTCAGCAGGTTGATATTCTTCTAAGCGCATAACAATAGATAAGGAATCACTTACTTCAATAATGTCTGAATTTAGGTTCTCATGTAGAACTAAATCAGAAAAAGCAGCTTTAATTGCTTTTGGATCATTAAATGGTGCAAGGTTGCCAAATTTACTTAACCAGTCAGTTGTAATGACTTTAGCATTGATTGCACCAGCAGCGTCATCTAAGCTGTCAGGGAATTCAAAACTTAAACGAGCCATTTCTTGTTGCAACTCAAAAAATTTGTCCTGAGCTTTTTCGTTACTTACTTTTTCTTGTAATTCATCTTTCACATCTGCAAAAGATTGTACTTTTTCAGCTTTTAAATCAGTTAACTTGATAATATGAAAACCGAATTCAGTTCTAACAAGATTACTTACACTATTGACTTCAGTTAATGCAAAAGCGCTTTCGTCAAACTCTTCGCCCATAGCACCACGTTCTATCCAGTCTAAGTCGCCGCCATTTTCACCGCTAAAGGTATCGGCTGAGTTTTCTTTCGCTAATGTAGCAAAGTCTTCACCAGCATTAACACGCACTAATAAAGCATCGGCTTGAACTTGAGCTGCATCTTCATCATCACCAAACTCAACTAAAATATGTGCAACTCTACGTTGTTCGTCTTCACGGAAACTTGCAATGTTTTCTTCGTAGTATGTTTTGATGTCGGCTTCGGTTAATTCAATTGTTTTCGCGATATCATTAACATCAAGCGCAATGTAGTTTAGCTTAACTTTTTCTTGGTTTTCAAAACGCGCTTGGTTAGCGACATAATATTGATTTATTTCATCGTCGGTTAATTCGATGTCTGCTTTAAACTGTTCAGCGTTAATAGTTGCATAACGGATATTACGTTTTTGGTCTTGCAATGCGCTTACTAACTTCTCTTGATAAGGTAAGTTAAATTCACTCGCCAATAATGCTTGAGTTAACTGGCGACGAGTCATTTCTACACGTAGGTAATCACGAAAGTCTGATGATTGGTAAAAACCAGCCTGTCTGATCATTGCTAAATAGCGGTTATTATCAAAAACACCATCAACTTGAAATTCAGTCATGGTACGAATAGTATTTTTAATACGCTCATTTGATACGCGAATAGACATATTTGCTGTACTTTGATCAACCAGTGTTTCATTAATCAAGTTGTCTAATACACCATTGCGGAAGTTTGCCATGTAGTTTTCATCTGCAGACAAAGTATCAAACATTTCACCAAACTGTTGAGCCATGCGGTTACGCTGAGCTTGGTATGCTTTATTAAAAGCGTCCTGTGATATTTTTTCACCATTAACATCAGCAACAGACGTATCTACTGAGTTGGTATAAGTACCAATTCCCGCCAAAGCGAAAGTTAAGATAACTAAACCTAATATGGATTTTGCAATCCATCCTTGTGAACCTTCTCGAATATTTTCTAACATCTTTTTCTCAATTTATTACGACAGATAATTCTTTGCTCGCGATTCTATCAGAAGCATCACTGACCTTGAAGTGGCAGACGGAAATTTAATTATTTTTATAGCCACAAAAATGAAAAAACCACCTTTAAGGTGGTCTTTTGCATATATTTTCTAACGTTATTAATTAAACGTTACAAGCATCTTTTAATGCTTTACCAGCTTTAAATGCTGGGATTTTAGCTGCAGCGATTTGAATAGTTGCACCCGTTTGTGGGTTACGGCCTGTGCGTGCTGCACGGTCACGTACTGAGAAAGTACCAAAACCAACTAGAGCTACTTGCTCACCACTTTTTAACTCTTCTGTAACAGCATCAATAAATGAGTCTAATGCACGACCAGCAGCAGCTTTAGAGATATCTGCACCAGCAGCGATTTTTTCGATTAGTTGAGATTTGTTCACAAGTATTCCCCTTCAATTGTTATTATTCAGCGCTATCATTTGTTTTAGCGTCCTGCGAAAGCTTTTATATCAGGCTTCTTTTTGAACATCAAGCACCGTGTTTAAGAAAACAAAAAATTATTTTTTATTTTTTAACTCAGCCAAACCCTATGTATACATTGGGGTCTAGCGTTATCAGCGTCATTAATCTATCACAGTTTCAGCGTTTGCAAAGCACTAATTACTGTTTTTCGTTATTTTTTTACAGTTTTTGTCGATTTTTATCATCATTTATCAAAAAAACAGCAGTTTATCTACTCTACGCACCAAGTTGAAACTTTTCTACAGGGTGCTCTAAAGCAATTTTTAAGACTTCATCAATCCATTTTACAGGGTGAATAGCAAGTTCACCTTTTACATTGTCAGGAATTTCTTCCAGATCACGCTCATTATCTTTTGGAATAATAACTGTTTTGATGCCACCACGGTGTGCAGCTAGTAGTTTTTCTTTTAAACCACCAATGGGAAGTACTTCACCACGTAGTGTAATCTCACCTGTCATAGCAACATCAGCTTTTACAGGGTTACCAGTCAAACTAGAAACTAATGCCGTGCACATACCGACACCTGCGCTTGGACCGTCTTTTGGTGTAGCACCTTCAGGAACATGCACATGAATATCACGTTTTTCATGAAAATCTTCATTAATACGTAGCTTTTCAGTTCGGCTTCGAACAACAGTCATCGCCGCTTGAATAGACTCTTGCATAACATCACCTAACGAACCGGTATAAGCCAACTTGCCTTTTCCTGGAACAGAAGCGGTTTCAATGGTTAATAACTCACCACCTACAGATGTCCAAGCTAAGCCAGTAACTTGGCCTATGCGATTTTCATCATCAGCTTTGCCGTAATCAAACCGTTGTACACCTAAAAACTCAGATAAGTTTTCTTGGTTAACGATCACTTTTTTCAATGCTTTGTCTAATAAAATAGCTTTTACTGCTTTACGACATAATTTTGAAATTTCGCGCTCTAAGCTACGAACACCTGCTTCACGTGTGTAATAACGGATAATACCGATAATAGCGCTATCTTCAATTGAGATTTCTTGATCTTTTAAACCGTTACGACTAATCTGTTTAGTCACTAAATGATCTTTAGCGATATTAAGTTTTTCATCTTCGGTATAACCCGATAAACGAATAACCTCCATTCGGTCTAATAATGGTCCAGGAATGTCCATGCTATTAGATGTAGCAACAAACATCACATCAGATAAGTCATAATCAACTTCTAGATAATGATCATTAAAGCTGCTGTTTTGCTCTGGATCTAGCACCTCCAATAATGCTGAAGCGGGATCGCCACGCATATCTGACGCCATTTTGTCTATTTCATCTAACAAAAACAGTGGATTTTTAACTCCTGCTTTTGCTATTTTTTGTATTAACTTACCCGGTAATGAGCCAATATAAGTTCGACGATGACCGCGAATTTCAGCCTCATCACGCACGCCGCCTAAGGCCATTCGCACATATTTACGACCGGTAGATTTGGCAATAGATTGTCCTAGAGACGTTTTACCAACTCCTGGAGGTCCAACTAAACAAAGGATAGGCCCTTTTAATTGGCTAACACGTTGTTGTACCGCCAAATATTCTAAAATACGTTCTTTTACTTTATCTAAGCCAAAATGATCTTTATCTAGCGTTTCTTGAGCAAGCTTCAAATTACGCTTTAATTTACTACGTTTTTTCCATGGCACACTGATCATCCAATCAATATACGATCGCACAACTGTCGCTTCTGCTGACATTGGCGACATCATTTTCAGTTTTTTAACTTCAGATAATGTTTTTTCTTTCGCTTCTGCAGGCATTTGAGCGTCATCAATTTGCTTTTCGATTTGCTCAATTTCATTACTGCCTTCTTCATCGTCACCTAATTCTTTTTGAATAGCTTTCATCTGCTCATTCAAATAGTACTCACGTTGACTTTTTTCCATTTGCTTTTTAACACGAGTACGAATTTTCTTTTCTACTTGCAATATGTCTATTTCGCCCTCCATTAACGCCATAAGGTATTCAAGGCGCTGGGCAACGTTTTTAATCTCAAGTACTTTTTGCTTTTCGGCTAATTTTAATGGCATGTGCGCAGCCATGGTATCAGCCAATTGCTCTGCGTCATCAATACCGGAAACTGAAGTAAGGACTTCCGGAGGAATTTTTTTATTAAGTTTTACGTATCCCTCAAATTGCGAAATAGCAGAACGCACTAAAGCTTCACAGTCATCTTGATCAACAGTTTCTATATCTAAAAATTCAATATCAGCGGTGAAAAACTCCTCAGTTTCAACAAACTGAACAATTTCTGCTCGGCGCACACCTTCAACTAATACTTTGACAGTACCATCTGGTAATTTTAGCATTTGTAATATGGTTGCTATGGTACCCGCTTGATATACATCGTCAGCCGTTGGGTCATCAACTGCGGCATCTTTTTGAGCAACAAGGAATACTTGCTTATCGTGCTCCATAGCTATATCTAAACAGCGAATAGACTTTTCGCGACCTACAAATAATGGGATCACCATTTGGGGATATACAACAACGTCACGCAAGGCTAAAACAGGAATTTCATTGATACCAGATAACTCTTCGGTCATAGGTTACTCTCTCGAAAATCAGTAAGGAAAAATTGTAGTTAAAAACTATATGGGGATTTTAGTAAAGCTTTCAACGGATAGACAAAAAAAAAGAGCTAAATGACAAACGCCAAATAACTCTTTTAATATAAACAGAAAACTATTTAGTGTGAAGAACTATTCACTAGCCACTTTTTCTTGTGGTGCTTCATAAATAATAATAGGTTTAGATTCACCTCTAATGACGGTTTCATCAACAACCACTTTCACGGCTTCTTCCATTGATGGTAGTTCGTACATCGTATCAAGTAATACACTTTCCACGATTGAACGTAAACCACGAGCACCTGTTTTACGTACCATTGCTTTATGTGCAATAGCAATTAGCGCATCTTTTCTAAACTCTAATTCAACATTTTCCATATCAAATAAGGCGCCAAACTGCTTAGTTAACGCATTTTTAGGTTCTTGCAATATTTGAATTAAAGCGTCTTCATCAAGTTCAGTCAATGTTGCTACAACAGGTAGACGCCCGATAAATTCAGGAATTAAACCATATTTAATAAGATCTTCAGGCTCTACGTCTTGTAAGTGCTGCGTCAGCGATTTCTCACTGTCTTTACCACGAACTTCCGCACCAAAACCTATGCCAACTCCAGTATGAGAACGTTGTTCTACAACTTTATCTAAACCAGCAAAAGCACCGCCACAAATAAATAGTATTTTAGAGGTATCTACTTGCAAAAACTCTTGCTGTGGATGTTTACGTCCACCTTGTGGAGGAACTGAAGCAATTGTACCTTCAATAAGCTTTAACAATGCTTGTTGAACGCCTTCACCTGAAACATCACGAGTTATTGATGGATTGTCTGATTTACGTGAAATTTTATCAATTTCATCGATGTAAACAATACCACGTTGTGCTTTATCAACATCGTAATCACATTTTTGTAGTAACTTTTGAATGATGTTTTCAACATCTTCACCCACATAACCTGCTTCAGTTAGTGTAGTTGCATCAGCCATGGTAAAAGGCACATCGAGTAAACGCGCTAACGTTTCAGCAAGTAGGGTTTTACCACTACCTGTTGGGCCAATAAGTAAAATATTACTTTTACTTAATTCAATACCATTATGAGAGTCACCATTTCGTAGACGTTTATAGTGGTTATAAACAGCTACCGCTAATACTTTCTTTGCGTGCTCTTGACCAATAACATAGTCATCCAAACTTTCACGGATCTCGATAGGTGTTGGTAAGCTTTCTTTGTCTTCTTTCGGGGAAATTTCTTTTATTTCTTCACGAATAATATCGTTACATAGTTCAACACATTCATCACAAACAAATACTGATGGACCCGCAATAAGCTTGCGAACTTCATGTTGGCTTTTGCCACAAAACGAACAATACAAAAGCTTGCCGTTATCACCGTCACCATTTTTAATATCGGTCATACGGAACCTCTAATTCTTTTAATTTCTAATACAGATACAGTTAAGTATTTCATAAATTACGTAGATCACAATGTTAATCACAAAGTTGTGACATTATTTATCTAGTCTTTCCTTTAATATGGAGTCAACTAAACCATATTCAACCGCACTTTCTGCACTTAGGAAGTTATCTCTGTCTGTATCTTGAGAAACTTTTTCTAACGGCTGACCAGTATGCTCTGCCATTAAACCATTTAACTTTTCTTTAATATAAAGAATTTCTTTAGCATGTATTTCAAAGTCAGATGCTTGACCTTGGAAACCACCTAGTGGCTGATGGATCATCACACGTGCATTAGGTAGACAATAACGTTTACCTTTTTCACCGCCAGATAACAGGAATGCTCCCATACTTGCTGCTTGACCAATACATACTGTGCTGATATTTGGCTTGATAAACTTCATCGTATCGTAAATAGCCATACCTGCAGTTACTGAACCACCCGGTGAATTGATATATAAATAAATATCTTTTTCAGGGCTTTCTGACTCAAGGAATAATAACTGGGCAACAATCAAGTTCGCCATGTGATCTTCAACCTGACCACATAAGAAAATAACACGCTCTTTTAAAAGTCTTGAATAAATATCGAATGAACGTTCACCTTTAGGTGTTTGTTCAATAACCATTGGCACTAAAGCACTTTCGGTAGTGCTTGTTATATTTTGAGAATTATTTTGAGAAGTAAACAACTATATTTCCTTTCTATATAAAAAATGGCTCGTATGTCCCCATACCAGCCATTTAAGCGATTGCTCGACATAATGTCAATCTAAAAGGTAGTCCAATTTAAATTTGTTGCAATTAAATGCTACAAATTTAATCAATTGGCAATTATTTACCTTCTGGATTCATAATATCTTTGAAGCTTGCTTTCTTGCTTTTAACTTTTGCACTTTCAAGTAACAACTCAACAGCTTGCTCTTCTAATGCTACATTTTGCATTTGTTGATTAAGCTCTTTGTTTGTTGCGTAGTACTCGATAACTTCTTTTGGATCTTCGTAAGCAGATGCAGCAGATGCAATTAATTCGTTAACTTTGCTTTCGTCAACTTTTAATTCGTTAATCTTGATTACTTCACCAAGTAACAAACCTACTTTTACGCGACGTTTAGCTTGTTCTTCGAACATATCAGCTGGAAGCTCAGGCATGTTCGCTGGGTCCATTTGACCTGCAAAACGTTGCATTGCTTGCTTACGTAATACTTCAATTTCTTGTGCAATTAATGCTTTAGGAATCTCAACATCGTTAGCTTCTAATAAACCTTCAATAACTTGCTCTTTAACTTTAGCTTTTACGGCTTGAGTTAATTCACGTGTCATATTTGTGCTTACTTCAGTACGTAAAGCTTCAACGCCACCTTCTTCAACACCAAATAGTTTAGCAAAATCAGCATCAACTGTTGGCAATACTGGGCCTTCAGTTTTGTGAATAGCAATATCAAACTCAGCTTCTTTACCTTTAAGGTTTTCTGCATGGTAATCATCAGGGAAAGTAACTTTAATTGTTTTTTCTTCGCCAACTTTCATACCAGTGATTTCTTTTTCAAAACCAGGAATCATGCGACCAGCGCCCAATTCTAGTTCGAAATCTTTAGCTTCACCGCCTTCAAAAATTTCACCATCAACACGGCCAGTAAAATCTAAAGTAAGCTTGTCGCCATTTTTAGTTTTACGTTTGTTTTCTTTCCATGTTTTATGTTGATTCTGTAATGTAATGAACATTTCATCTAAATCAGCATCGGTAACTTCAACATTCGGCTTTTCAACTTTAATTGCATCTAAACCAGCTAATACAACTTCAGGGTAAATTTCAAAAGTTGCTTCGAATTCTAATGGTTTTCCATCTTCATTACTTTTAGCAATAAAGCTTGGACGACCAGCAGGGTTCATTTTTTCTGCAACGATAGCGTCAACAAAGTTACGCTGCATTAATTCACCAGCAACTTCTTGACGAACTGATTGACCGTAACGCTTTTGAATTACAGACACAGGAACTTTACCTGGACGGAAGCCGTTTATACGTTGGGTTTTACCGATATGACGAAGACGATTTTTAACTTCTACATCTACTGATTCTGCAGGAACAGAAATAGTTATCTTACGTTCCAAACCTTGTGTAGTCTCTACTGAAACTTGCATTTTTATACCTCAAAACTTAGCGTTTTATTAACGCTTTCAATAACACAACTACTTCACAGCTTATTAGCCAAAGAGTGTGACGTTTGTAGCTCTATAACCAATGCTACAGAAGCCCGTAAAATCCAAGTATAAGTAAATACCAAACTTAGATTTAAAATAATGACGCGAAATTATAGCGATGCTTTATATAAGAGTCGACCCCTTAATGGTGTTATTTTCGACTTATTTTAAAAATTAGTGAAAAAAGGAGTCAAAATGACGTATGGGAACTTTATTAAAAAGTAATAAAACTAGAAGTTTCGATAAGAAAACGGTACTCAAAAATAATCAAAGAAAAATACTGAGGTTTTATTTATAAGAAGTATTAAGGAGTAATTAGATGTTAATAAAAAGAAGTGGTCGGTGATGCAAGATTCGAACTTGCGACCCCTTGGACCCAAACCAAGTGCGCTACCAAGCTGCGCTAATCACCGACATTTTCTACTTTATTACAACATCCACACCATTTTCTTGAGAAAAAAATGGGGTGGCTAAAGGGACTTGAACCCTCGACAACCGGAATCACAATCCGGGGCTCTACCAACTGAGCTATAGCCACCATTGTAAATACTGTATGGTACGCCCTGCAGGAGTCGAACCTGCGACCCACGCCTTAGAAGGGCGTTGCTCTATCCAGCTGAGCTAAGGGCGCATTAACCTACAGATTTCTTTTTAATTTATTAAAATAATAAATTAAAAAGTGGTCGGTGATGCAAGATTCGAACTTGCGACCCCTTGGACCCAAACCAAGTGCGCTACCAAGCTGCGCTAATCACCGATACATACTGCGTTAAAAGTAACTAAATACATGTCCCTTTCAACGGATGCGGATATTACCTAGTTGCCTGAGCCCCGTCAAACCTTTTTTGCAAAAAAATAACTGCTTGCTCACTTTTAAGACAAGACGCTTGATAATCGCCACTTATTGTCTATAAATATACCAACTTCACAATTATGGATAGATATTTTGTTTAATGGATAAATTAATTATACTTTTGGCTAACTCAACACAGTAAAATTGCATGCAATATATTATTTTGTCAGTTAATTACCTAATAAAAGTACATTAATAGCAACAGAAACTACAATAAACCCCATTTTTATGCGAAAATGGCGTCGTTTTTCATCATTTAACTAAATTAATCGAAACTATCATGACAGCAACTCTTATAGACGGTAAAAACATTGCTCAGCAGCTTAGGCTCTCAGTAAAAGAAAAAGTAGCACTACGTATTAAAAATGGCCTACGACCTCCTGGCTTGGCCGTAATATTAGTAGGCTCGGATCCTGCTTCACAAGTTTATGTTGGTAGCAAGCGTAAAGCTTGTGAAGAAGTTGGTTTCCTATCTCGCTCTTATGATTTAGAGCCGACAACAACACAGGCTGAATTATTAACTTTAATTGATGAATTAAATAGTGACGAAAAGATTGACGGTATTTTAGTACAACTGCCGTTACCTGACGGTTTAGATGCAAATTTAATTATTGAACATATTAACCCGCTTAAAGATGTTGATGGTTTCCACCCCTTTAATGTTGGTAAATTAGCGCTTCGTCAGCCAGGTTTACGCCCTTGCACGCCTAAAGGTATTATTACACTCATTGAGTCTACGGGTATTAACCCTCATGGCTTAGAAGCAGTAATTGTTGGTGCTTCAAATATCGTCGGTCGACCGATGACTTTAGAATTACTACTCGCTGGTTGCACGGTTACAACAACACACCGATTTACTAAAAACCTTGAAGAAAAAATACGTAACGCTGACTTATTAGTTGTTGCGGTTGGAAAACCTGAATTCATCCCAGGTGAATGGATTAAAGAAGGTGCGACAGTAATAGATGTAGGGATTAATCGTTTAGACAGCGGCAAGCTCGTAGGAGATATTGGATTTGATACAGCTAAAACAAAAGCTGCTCATATTACCCCAGTTCCTGGTGGAGTTGGTCCAATGACAGTTGCAAGTTTAATTGAGAATACTTTAATTGCTTGTGAAGAGTTTCATTAGATTATAAGCCTGTAATCTTTCAGCTTGTATTGTCACTATTTATCGTCGACGTGCATGGAAGCACTAATGCAGTATAGGCATGGATGCCTATGAACTGCTATGGCGCAGTGACATACCGTTCATCCTGAACATCGTCACTATTTGCCATCCATGGCACCGTGACATACCGTTCATCCTGAACATAAAAAAAGACACGAATTAATATTTCGTGTCTTTTTAAATATTTAGCTAGTTACGCGTATTAAGGTTTATTGTTTAGCCTTTACGCCAAGTCGTTTTACCGGCACTGTCTTCAACGATAATATTCATCTCTGCCAATTTGTCACGTGCTTCATCTGCAAGTGCCCAGTTTTTACTTGCACGAGCATCATTACGTTGCTTTATTAACGCTTCAACAACAACGACTTCATCGCTATCGCCTTCACCTTGTAAAAAGCTAGCAGGGTTTAATTGCAATAGACCAATTAACTCACCTAAGCCTTTAAGGGTTGCGGCTAGAGTTGGCGTTTTATCACTATTTTCATTTTTCGCAACATTTAACTCTTTTGCTAAGTCAAACAACACCGCCAACGCTTGTGGTGTATTAAAGTCATCGTCCATCACTTTACAAAATTCAGCGACAAATGAATCATTTTTATCTAAAACGAAATCTGTAGGCATTTCAACATCACGTAAAGCAGTATAAATACGTTCTAATGCTGAACGTGCTTGCTCTAGATTGTCAGTTGAATAGTTTAATTGGCTTCTATACTGGCCTGATGTTAAGAAGAACCTAACTGTTTCAGCATCGTATTGCTTTAGTACGTCACGAATAGTAAAGAAGTTATTAAGAGACTTAGACATTTTCTCTTGGTCAACTTGTACCATTCCTGTATGAACCCAATAATTCACATAAGGTGTATCAAGTGCACAACAGCTTTGTGCGACTTCATTTTCATGATGAGGAAACTGTAGGTCTGAACCGCCACCATGAATATCAAAATGATGACCGAGCTCTTTTGCGTTCATTGCAGAACATTCAATATGCCAACCTGGACGCCCTGCTCCCCATGGTGATTCCCAGCTTGGTTCGTCTGGTTTAGCTGATTTCCATAAAACGAAATCTAATGGTGATTTTTTACTTTCATCTACCTCGACGCGAGAACCGGCTTGCAACTGTTCTAAGTTTTGACCACTTAGCTTCCCGTAGTCCTGATAACTTGATACATCAAATAATACATCACCACTAGCTGCTACATAGGCGTGCTCTTTTTCAACTAAGGTTACGATCATGGCAATAATTTCATCCATATGCGTAGTAACTCTTGGTTCAAGATCTGGACGTTTCATATTTAAGGCATCAAAATCTTCATGCATCAGAGCTATAGTACGCTCAGTTAATTGCTCAGGTGTTTCATTATTTTCTTGTGCGCGCTTAATTATCTTGTCTTCAACATCGGTAATGTTACGCACATAATTCACCTCGTAACCTGAAAAACGCAAATAACGCGCAATGTTGTCAAAACTAATATAAGTACGGCCGTGACCGATATGACACAAGTCATAAACCGTACAACCACAAACATACAAACCCACTTTACCAGCTTCAATTGGGGTAAAAACTTCCTTCTGACGGGTTAATGTATTGTATATCTGTAACATAAGGTTCTCTGACTCCTGTTAGGATTAAAATATGGGTAATTAATTAGTAATAAAAAATTCAAAGAATTTTCGATGATTGTACCCGAACTCTGCGCTAGGGTCATTAGTTACCCTCATCAATTTCCCCACTAATGCGATAAGTTTCCTTTACAGTTCTATCCTTTAGGTTACAATTCGCACCATCGAAACTCATGAGTAAATAAAATGATCATTTTAAAAACAAATTTAGGCGATATCAAAATTGAATTAAACAATGATAAAGCGCCGAATACTGCTAAAAACTTCCAACAATATGTTGAAGAAGGTTTTTATAACGGCACTATCTTTCATCGTGTTATTAAAGGTTTTATGGCACAAGGTGGTGGTTTTGCTTCAGGATTAGAAGAAAAAGATTCACGCGAAACAATCAAAAACGAAGCAAGCAATGGCTTAAGTAACAAACGTGGTACTTTAGCAATGGCTAGAACACAAGAGCCGCATTCTGCATCTGCTCAATTTTTCATTAACTTAAGCGACAATGACTTTTTAGATTTTAAAAATGAATCTGTTAATGGTTGGGGTTACTGTGTTTTTGCTGAAGTTGTTGAAGGTATGGATATTGTTGACAAAATGACTTTAGTTGACACAGGTCGTATGGGGTTTCATGACGATGTTCCAAAAGAAGAAATCATCATTGAATCAGCTATTGTTGAATAATTAGCTTCAGTGAAAGATATAATAAAAGATGAGTCGGTAACTTACTTTATTGCCGACTTACACTTAGCACAGAACAGGCCCGATATAACGGCCTGTTTTTTATCATTCCTCAAAAACGACGCCCCGAAAGCTGAAAAGCTTTACATTCTTGGTGACTTATTCGAATACTGGATTGGTGATGACGATAATAACGCTTTCGTTCTGGAAGTCGCAAAAGCATTATCTACCTTGAGTCAGTTAGGCACTAATATTTACTATATTCACGGCAATCGTGATTTCCTACTGGGAGAACGTTACGCTAGAACCTGTGGTATGAAGTTATTACCCGAAGTAGACGTTATCGACCTATATGGTAAAAGCGTTGTTATTATGCATGGTGATACCTTATGCACCCGTGATATCGCTTATCAGGCCTTTAGAAAAAAATCGCGTTCTTGGTGGTGGCAAGCCATAGTTAAAAGTTTACCTCTTTTTGTACGAAAGAGAATTGCAGAAAATTACCGTAAACAAAGTGCAAGTGCTACAGCCATGAAATCACAAGACATCATGGATGTTACTGAAAGCGAAGTTACCGCTCAACTTGAGTTGCATCGCAGTCAATTATTGATCCACGGTCATACTCACCGCCCAGATGTACACGATATGCAAGTAAATAATGCTTCTGCCCAGCGTATCGTATTAGGTGATTGGTATGAACAAGGTGCTTGGTTAAAAGTTACAAAACAAAGCATAGAGTTACTTTCTCAACCGTTTCAGTCTCAGTAAAATTTTCTCACCTCAATAATTCAAATGTTTGAATTATCGACTCGACGCTAAAAAACAAAAGTTTATAAAACAATCAAATTTTCACTTTTTACATTGAGTTTACTTTTATTTAACTGGTATTATGTGCAAAAAGTTAAAGGAGAATAGAATGCAAGGAAATTTTCATCAAGCCATGGAAATTTGTGATGAAACAACGCAATTAATGCTTTGTCACAGCATTTCACCGACACCAACAAATTATGCGGTAATTTATTGGTATTTCTCAAAAGAAAACTTAGCACTAACCCAAAAAGTAGATGCGCAATTAGCCACTTGTAATCCGCTAAATGCGACTTTTCTTGACGAAATATATACCGAATTTTTATCAAGCACTCAACAAATAGAACAGAACCTATTAGTTCCATTTGAGCAAACACTTAGCAGCACATTAGCAGAGCTCGATAATCAAGTATCCAGTGAGCAAGCTGCATTAAGTAATCTCAATAAAATTGGTAATGCTCTATCTCGCTTAGGAGAGTACAAACCTTTACAGAGCATTATTACTTTTTTATTAAGCGCTATTAGCCAGTCTCAAGAACAACATAAGTCTTTATCGAGTGAGCTTCATAAAACATGTGAAGAAGTCACGCAACTAAAAGAAAAACTAGAAGAGTCTCGCCAAGAAGCATTAGTTGATACTTTAACAGGATTATTAAATCGACGTGGTTGCGAGCTAAAACTCCAAACGTTGTCACTGAGTGAAATGCATTCATCTTTGGTTATCGATATCGATCACTTTAAAAAAGTAAATGACTCTTTCGGCCATAGTATTGGTGACAAAGTGATTCAACTTGTTGCTGATGTTATTAAAGAAAATGTTGCCGAAACGGATATTCCTGTGCGGTATGGCGGTGAAGAATTTGTCGTAGTTTTTTCAAATAAATCGCAAAAGTTTGCGCATACTATTGCTGAAAAAATTCGCTTAGCTATTTCGAAGCTAAAATTAGTACAGCGTCAAACAAATACTATTCTTCCTCCGATAACTGTTTCTATAGGTATTGCTGAATTACAAAAGAATATGGCTTGGTCAACATTATTCAATAATGCTGACGAAGCCTTGTATCAAGCTAAAGGCTCGGGCAGAAACTGTTGCGTTTTATCGAACAAAAACCTTGCTGCGCAATTAGAAAGTAGCTACTAAGGTTTAACCGTTTTACTCAGGTATTCCGCTATGGAATTTAAAGTCGCTATCTGAACTGATAATTAATTGTGCTTCTACTTCAGCAAAGTGCTTCACTCTATCGGAAATATCATTTCCAGATATTTCCGTTGCTAAGGTTAGATAATCTTGATAATGCCTAGCTTCTGAGCGTAATAAAGAAATATAAAAGTCACCTAACCTTTTATCAACATGTGGAGCTATTTTAGCAAAACGTTCACACGACCTCGCTTCAATAAAAGCACCGATAATTAACTTATCAACCATAGCATCAGGCTCGAAAGATTTTACATGGCGTAATAAACCTTTGGCATATCGACACGGCGTAATGCTTTGGTATTCAATACCATATTCGTGCATTATTTCTAATACTTGATAAAAGTGGTGTAATTCTTCTTTTATTAGCAAGACCATTTTATCGATAAGATCTTGTCCATGGGCAGATCCCGATTTAGGAACTATCGCTTTAGATAACTTATTTTTTTCGGGTAATGTTCGCCAGTCGCCCTGTCGCTTGTAAATTAACTGCTCAAAGGGTTGAAGCCATGCTAACAAGGCGTCACTACTTTCTTTATCAATCGCATATTTTCGGATTAGAAACATCGCAGATTGAGCGGCTTTTAGTTCACACACAAGATGATCAATGAGTAAAATAGAAAGGTTTTCTTTTTTTACCGCTTCATCTATCCATGCTTGTGGGGTTTCACATTTTAAAAAAGATAAGATGGGCGATAATAATTTTGTCGTCGACATTACGTAAGGTTCTTCGCGATAATAATAGATAATGATTGATTTTATCATATTCACATTAAGAATTGCGCCGCTATTTTTATCGGTGATCCAATATCACGTAATATTTAATATCTTACATTCTACTTTATACAAGACTTTATTCCATTGATCGAATCCTCTTACCGTATTAATACTGACAATCGAAGTTTTCAAGGTGCTTCCTTTGGTGGCTTAACTGCTACGGTTTTTACGTTAATAGATGATCATCAGCAACCACTGTTTAAAAATTACATCGCAAACGATGCTCCATATTGGGACCAACCGGAATTAATGCAGAGTTTAATCGAACAACGCTTACTCATTGAAAATAAAATTGACTCAAACTTTTACATTACCTCTGCATTTCCATTAGGTAATCATTTGACGGTAATCAATTTTATTGAAGGTATGGAAAAACTCTCGATTCCTAACTTAGCAATCCATCATGAATGGTATTTGGTTCATCATTAATGGTATATGGTTCATCATGATAATATTTTGAATGCTTCACTTGAAAATATCTTAGAACTTACCTATGAAAAATAACAAAACGAATTAAGCAATATTAAGTACAGTTAAAAGACTAAAAAAGAAAACTTATTCCTAGCCTGTAAAACATATTTGTTGGAATAACGAGGAAATGGCCAAGTGCAATCTCCTGTTAGCTATGTATCACCTTTTTTATCACTTAAAACTTAACTTGCACACATTTACATTTAGCTCAAAAATTAGATGTTTAATTAAGGTAATTTGAAATACGAAGTGAGATATGTGTTTAATTTTATGAGGTATTATATCTTCTGACTAATTCAGTTAATAACTGCGTATACTTTCGTGATAAAGCGAGTTAAAAACAGCTAAAAAATTAATTATTAGCTGTTTTCTGAACTAGATAAATATTACTATTTTTAGAAGAA
>Ga0209395_1001441_pt1 | contig 33270 bp, 25 predicted proteins | sample GOMGulsemesocosm_3_FD_184635 | JGI IMG/M metagenome (GOLD analysis project Ga0209395, IMG submission 184635) | Methane-oxidizing microbial communities from mesocosms in the Gulf of Mexico - GOM9D Gulf of Mexico (SPAdes) (version 2) | ecosystem: Environmental > Aquatic > Marine > Cold seeps...
TGCTTGGGAAATCATTTTCATCTTCTCCCCATTGCTGGCGAACATTCATTTCTAGTGTTTTAAATAATTGCTGAATCTGCTTTAAATCGTGGCTTAGTTTTTGCGGATCATTTTTGTATTCATTACCTTTTTCCAGAGCATATTCTTTAGCATCTTGTGTACTCGTTATTGAGGCTAATGCTTTTAATTCCTGGGTGCTGCAACTACTGAGTAGTAAGGCAATAGGAATAACAGAGGTTAGTTTTATTAATGGAATAAAATAGTTGATTGAGCATTTCTGAATCATTCTAGCATCCTTGTTACTGTTTCATTCATATTACTTTTTATAGATTGGCTAAGTATAAGCGAGACTGAGCAGGGGAGCTGGCCTAAAAACTGACAGTCATCATACTTATAGCAAAAGCAAACTATCAAATAGCATCATTTTTAATTATGCGTAGTTATGTAAACTTAACCCCGTGGCTATTTGTACATAAAATATAGAGGTAACCCAATGAAATACCTATTAATTACACTGAGTATTTACTCATTTAATGTTATGGCTTGGCAGGGAGAGGAAGATGCTAATAGTGACTTGTTCATTAAGGTTTAGACGCTTGAAGATGGAAAGAGGCATCCAACCTTTGTATACCAGTTAGATGCTGTATGTATCGGCTTTAATGAAGAAGTTAAAACAACGAATTCTATTTATATTAACAACCAGTTAGTTAACATAAATAAGCTACGTATAGATATAAACACGCGTCTATTTTCTCCAGCTACTGTACAGGGAGGCATATATTAAACCGTGGCACAACAGTTACGCTTTAATATAAGTGTTGGGGATTTTAGGCTTTCTACAGATGCTTTAGAAAAACGCATAAGCACACGAAAGTTTTGGTGGGTGGCCTTTAGTGGCTGTTATCTTCAGTTAGATCGAAAATATAATGAATCGATTTGTTTAACTGGAGAAAATTAAGCCCTACTTGTATCTTCAATAGGGCCGATAAGTTTGCTCTATGGCACACCGAATCCCTTTGATGCAACCCATACACGATACCACTGCTCAGTATTCATTTTCAGTGAAAGTGCACTAACTGCCTCTTGTACACGTTGTCTTTTTCCTGAGCCAATAAGGGCAACAGGGTTGGATGGATGTTTTAATACCCATGCATAAATAACTTGCTCGATTGAATTTGCCGCTAACTCTTCAACCAATTCAGTTAAAGTTTCACGCAAGCGTTTTGCTTGTTCTGTTTGTGCACTGAATATGTTGCCACCTGCTAAACACGACCATGCCATTGGGCGAACGCGAGCTTGTTGTAGTTGATCGCAAACACCATTATCAAGCACATCAAAATTGATTGGGTTAATCTCAATTTGATTGGTTACCAGCGGCATCTCTAATCGAGATTGTAATAAATCAAACTGTGAGGCAGTGAAGTTTGAGACACCGAAGTGCTTTACTTTGCCGCTTTGCTTTAACGCAGTAAAAGCGTCGGCCACTTGGTCTGCCTCCATCAAAAAGTCTGGGCGATGAACTAATAATGTATCTAACTGATCAACGCCTAAACGACGTAATGAGTTGTCTGTTGAGTCTAAAATGGCTTGCTTGCTACTGTCATAGTGAGAAACGCGTTTTTCACCATTACCCGTTGCAATACCATTAATGCCAAACTTTGAGATGATCTCAATGTTATGGCGCATGCTTGGATCTAACTTTAAGGCTTCACCAAATAAAGTTTCACAATAACCACCACTATATATAGCTGCATGATCAACCGTTGAAATACCCATTTCAACGTGTGCTTTAAGAAAAGAAAGGCGTGCCTGAGGATCCATGTCCCAAGACTCTAAACGCCAGTAACCTTGTACTAGTTTGGAAAATTTAGGCCCTTGTGGCGCCATTAATACTTTTTCTACATGACTCATAATATCTCTCGAATTTCTGTTTGGTGAACTCGATTCTAGCAATAATTATTATGTTCAATTAAGCCCTCAAAAATGAAATCATTGTTAGCTATAAAGAACAATGTTAAGTTATTTTTTGATATAACATAGAATGTCGGGGCTTGGCTCTCTATCTTGGGTGTACATAATGCAACAACATAAAAAAATTGAATGCTTGATGTTATTTGTTGAGATTGCTCAGCAACTTAGCTTTACTAAAGCTGCTAAAAATTTATCGATATCCAAAGGTTATTTATCGGATCAGATAAAAAAATTAGAAGCTGAGTTTAAATGTCCGTTATTGATACGCACAACACGCAGTGTCCGTTTGACGGCTGAAGGCGAAAAAATATTAGAGCAAGGCAAAAAAATAAAATCGACCATGTTAGATCTAGATAGAAATGTTCATCAAGCCCATAACAGCATAGCGGGCACGCTCAGGATCACTGCACCTACCTTGTTCACTGAACGATTTTTATTGGATATTTGTTTTGATTTTAAACAACGCTACCCAGATATCCACTTTATTATCGACTCGAGTTATATCAATTATGATCTCAACCAAGATGCTTTTGATTTAGCGTTTCGTGCAACACTGCATCCACCAGAAAACATGGTTGCTAAAGCCTTGTTTTCTTATCAACACTGTTTATGCGCCTCACCTCAATACCTTGCTCAATACGGTATTCCAAAAAATATCGATGATCTTGTTTCGCACCAGTGTTTATCCGCAATAGAAACACAACTGTGGCCTTTGAAATCCACTCAGGAAATAATATCGGGCTGGATAATCATTAATGATCATCATCTATTAAAACAACAGGCGTTAGCTGGAAGAGGCATCGTGCGGGTGGCTAACTATTATATCGACAGAGAGCTAAAAGAGGGAAGGTTGCAGAAAGTATTAACCCATGAATATATTCATGGGCAGAGCATTTATCTGTTATACCCGCAGTTAATTTATCCTTCGGAAAAACTAAAAGCGTTTATTACCTTTGTTCAGGAAAGACTCGCAGATAAATCTTATTAAATTGCAATGAGCAGGCCAACTAATCTAGGGGCAGTTCTGTGCTTTTCATTACTTCGCGTAAAACAAAGCTTGAATGTACACCGGTGACACCTTCTAACCGGGTGACATGGCCTAACAGGAATTTCTCATAATGTTGCATATCACGCACCACGACTTTTAATAAAAAGTCAGCTGATTGGCCTGTCACGATCAAACACTCTAATACTTCCGGTAGCTCGACAATTGATTTTTCAAAGTTATCAAAACGCTCAGGGGTGTGCCTATCCATGGTAATGCCTATCATCGCGGTGAGGTTTAACCCTAATGCTTGTGGTTTTAATAGGGTGACATGTTTATCGATGATACCTGATTCTTCGAGGCGTTTAACACGTCGTGAGCAGGGGGTTGGAGACAGGCCAACACTATCAGCTAGTTCTAGGTTAGTGATGCGTGCATTAGCTTGCATTAACTGCAGAATTTTTTTATCGGTTCTATCGAGTTTGATGATTTCCTGCATGTTTAATTCCTTAGTTGTTTTATTTCACTAAAAAATGTTTGTTTTGTAGTGATAAGTAGCGTTATTGTGGTGAAATAAGGGCGACTTTGCAACCATTCACTCTAAAATAATCGCTATAGTTACACCATGGATAGCGAGCGACGTTTCTAACCGGAAACCGGTGACAATACCCTTACAATGGTGAGTCAACTCGCTAATTCGTTTCTCTCTCCTCTGTGTAGCCCTCTTTAAAGGAATGAATTGTGACAAAACCAACTAATAACCAATCCAGCTTTAACCATAAAAAATACCGTGCTTTTCCAGCAATGCAAAAAGTCGATCGCCGTTGGCCAAATCAAGTCATTGAAGCCGCGCCACAATGGTGTAGCGTTGATCTACGTGATGGTAACCAAGCGTTAATTGAGCCGATGAGCCCAAGTCAAAAACTGGATATGTTTAAATTATTAGTTGATGTTGGTTTTAAAGAGATTGAAGTAGGCTTTCCTGCTGCCTCTGCACCTGATTTTGATTTTGTTCGTCAATTAATTGAACAGGATTTAATTCCTGATGATGTCACGATTCAAGTATTAACACAGGCACGTGAACCCTTAATCAAGCGCAGTTTTGAAGCGTTAAAAGGCGCTAAAAAAGCGATTGTGCACCTTTATAACTCCACATCAACAGTGCAGCGTGAACAAGTATTCAAAAAATCGCGTGATGAAATAAAAGCGATTGCAGTGCAAGGAGCGCAATGGGTGCGTGATTTTGCATTGGCTCAGCCTGAAACATACTGGTCATTTCAATATTCACCAGAGAGTTTTACTGGTACTGAGATGGAGTACGCGTTAGAGGTTTGTGATGCAGTTATTGGTGTCTGGCAACCTACAGTCGAAAACAAAGTGATCATTAATTTACCTGCAACGGTAGAGGTTTCTACGCCAAATGTATATGCCGATCAAATTGAATGGGTATGTGACAATATTAGTTATCGTGAAGCAGTGACTATCAGTTTGCATACACATAATGATCGCGGTTGTGGTGTTGCGGCTGCTGAATTAGGTGTACTTGCTGGTGCGGATCGTATTGAAGGCACATTATTAGGTAATGGTGAGCGTACAGGTAATATGGACATCGTAACGATGGCGATGAATATTTACAGCCAAGGCATTGATCCACAATTAAACTTTGCAGATATGGACCGTATTATTGCCACCGTTGAACGTTGTACACAGCTTGCTGTACACCCACGTCATGCTTATGCTGGCGAATTAGTATTTGCTGCTTTTTCTGGTAGCCATCAAGATGCGATCAATAAGTGTATGGTCATTGATGAAAAACAACGTGCTGTTGACCCTGAAGCACACTGGCAAGTGGCATATTTACCCATTGATCCACGCGATTTAGGGCGAACTTACCAGCAGGTTATTCGTATTAATAGCCAGTCAGGTAAGGGCGGTGTGGCTTACGTACTGGATCAAGATTACGGCATACAGATGCCTCGTTGGATGCAAGTGGATTTCAGCCCGTACGTACAAGCGGTTGCGGAGCAAAGTGAAAGTGAAGTTTCATCACCAGTGATTCACGATATTTTCTCAAAAACCTATTTAGCAGCAGAGCAAAGTATTCGCATCAATAACTACCAGCTTAACCGTGATGGCAACAAAGATATCCTACAATCAGAGATTGTTGTTGAAGGAGATGTTGTAAAAGTGAATGGTGAAGGCAAAGGGGTATTAGATGCCTTTGTAACTGGGTTAAGTAAAACAATTAATAATGATATCGCCATCATTGATTATAACGAGCATGCGATGCCAAATAAACTGGGCGCTGAAAATGAGCAAGCAGAGGCGATGGCTTATGTGCAGTTGAGCATTAAAGGCACACGTTATTGCGCTGCTGCACAATGCGAAGATATTGTCAGTGCATCATTACAGGCGGTATTAAATGCGCTGTATAAAAGTGGTGTGGTTATCAAAGCGTATAATGAGGCTGTACTAACAGCAGTGTAAGTAACACACTATATACTCACAAACAAAAAAGCCCCTACGAAATCGCAGGGGCTTTAAATAAGCTCAAACAAAGGAGAAAAAGCTTATTTCCAAGGTGCACCGTTTCCAGGTGTATTGCCTTTAGTCCACCACATCGCTTCATAAGTCATGCCGTCAAGCATTGCTTTATCACCAGTGTTGTAAACTTTATCAGCGCGCCACTCTTTCACTGTGCCATCATCAAATTCAGCCCAAACACCAGACTTGCCAGGTTCTTGACCTTTAGTCCACCATTTAGCAGTGAATTTGACGCCATTCCAAGTAACGGAGTCGCCTGTATTGTAAACCGTATCAGCATCCCAATCCCCATTGGTCATTACTGGGTTTACAGTTACCACGACTGCTTTACTAACAGAATCAGTACCGTCGCTTACCATTACATTGATAGTCACTTCAGTTACTACGTCAACTTTTGGCGCTTGGTAAGTAATTACCGCCCAGTTAGCTGTTTGTGCAACCGTGCCCATGTCTGCAGTAATCGTTAGCGTATCCTGAGCATCATCATCTGCTGCGCCAGCTGCAATATCCACACTACCTTCACTGTCAACAGAAGCTGTCATTGACGGTAACATTAACTCTGGTGGATTATTAACTGGTGTTTCAGTTCCTTTTACAGTCACTTGTACCATACGACTTGTAGATTTATCACCATCACTTACCATGACTTTTAAGTCGTAAGTAGTGGTCATTTTTTCTACAGGGAAAGTTGCCGTTAAGTTTTGCGCCATTTGATCGCCCATCACACCTGCAGGCAGTGTCCATGTATAACTCAGTGCTGAACCTTCAGGATCTCGCGCTGACACAGCGATGTTTGCAACGTTACCTTCTTTCACTGTTATTGCTGCGATTTTTTCAACAATAGGAGCTCGGTTACCTTGGCTTGCATTAAACACTTCATCAGCTGCATTAATTAGCGGAGTATATAAATTTGTACACTCTTTTAGTTTAGCTGTGTGCGTGATGTAGCTACCTTTACATTCTAGGTCGCCTGCAACTTGCCAGATGATTGTACCCGCTAGGCCTTGATCTGAGATGTATTGTGCTTTCTCTTTGATCGATTTTTCATTGTCGTAGCTAAGGAAGTAGTCACCTTTTGTTAAGTAAGGTACACGTGCTTGTTCATCAAAGTGCTCAGTCCAACCTGTTGCATTTTGTTTGATATAAAAGTAGCTAGGCGAACCTTCATATTTTGACCAGTGCTTCATATCAACGGCACTTTGTAATGGACCATCTACATCCATTTTAATTTGACGCTTTTTAGTTTTTGCACCTAATGCGGCTGCTTCGTCTAACTGAACACCACGACCGTAGAATGCCATACCTAAGTTAATTTTATCGGCTGCGATACCTTTCTCAAGCATCCAAGTGGTTAGATAATCAAGGTTTAATGTATCATCAACACTGCCGTCATAGTTATACAATGGTGCGTTATGACCTGCAACTTCTGACCATCCGCCCTCATAGTCATAACTCATCATATTGAAGTAATCCATTGAAGCATCTAGGCGAGCCCAATCAAAACCTTCTAGTTTAGCCGGTGACGCAGAGAACGCTGCAGTGATAAGTTTATCTGGGCCAATCACGTTACGAATATCAACCATTAAATCTTCGAAATCTTTGAATTCACGCTCTTTACCCGTGAAGTTCATACCGCCATGACCTGGGTATTCCCAGTCAATATCGATACCATCAAAACCTAAGTTCATCAGAATTTCTAAGTCAGCAAGGAAAAGTGCTTTTTTCGTTGGGTCCATTGCCATTTCACCAAAGTGTTTAGACATACTCCAACCACCCAGCGATGCCATGACTTTAATGCCTTTAGCGTGTGCTTTTTCGATAACACCTGGTGCACCACCTTCCACTTTTAATGGTAATGGAAAACGACCTTCTAGGCCTGAGGTATGCGACCACATTTTGTTATCTGTTGCGTGTTTTGAGAAACCTTGTGCAATTAGACGTTGCTTCATTTCTGAATTATTGTCTGCATCATCGAAGCCCCAAGGGAACTGAGAGATAGTTTCTACTTCACCAAACAGTAATACAAAATCGTTACTGTCATGGTAATTACGCATTAATACATTTGGCTCTTGCTGTGAACCATCCATATAGATTTGTTTGTTTCTCCAATCACCCGAATGTAATGAGCCATCCTTAGCGACACCAAAAAATGAGTAATTTAGAATTGTGTACTTATCCATGTCCACATTGAGATGGTTCGCTACATGTTGCTGATCGAAACCTTGTTGAGGGCCTTTCCAACCTTCCCACTGAGTAAGATAACCAATTACTTGTTTATCATGTGCAGGAGCGGCAACGGCAAAAGATGAGCTGCCGATAAATGCTAAAGCAGCAAGTGCAGCTGCAATTTTGTTTTTCTTAAAAGTAAATTTCATTAATTCATTCCTTGACTAATGTGTTTCATTTGAGAAAAAAACGTTAGTAAGAAATGGCAGCTTATAGAATATATTTAACAAATTTAACATACATCCCTGCTAATGACTCGCACTGCCAATCCTTGGCTAACACACTGTATTTAAACGGTTTCCTTAACCTAATACAGCGTTTTTTTATCGATTCATGTCCGAATGAGGACATTTCGAATTTAACAATGGATTATTTATTAATCAATGAATAATCTGTAAAATATCCTGTATTGGTACCGTAAATCCAGCGGAGATCACAATTTTCGATTATAAATTAACCGCTTATGCCGGTGTATCACAGTCGAAATTATGAACAACGATTGTCTTTAATTAATTGTATTGTTGGAAAGTTGAAAAACTATAAAAATAGAGTGGCTTTGATGCGGGTAGTAAACATACTGAGCAGGGGGAATTAAACCTAAGAGAGGAAGTTTAGGTTTAACTAGTGTTAGCGATGGGTCGCTAACACTATAATTTGAGGAAAAGAGTAGTGTATTTGTTAGGCTGTCTTTTCTGCGAATTTTTCAAGACCCCAAACAACAGCAAAACCCAGTACAGCCGCTACAATCGCATAAGCAATTAAAGAGGGCGTGCCGGTTAGTTGTTCAAACGCTGAAGGTGATAAATTTTGCTCTAATAGTGGTACTTGTTTACCACTTGAATTTGTTCTCCAAGTTAACACTTCTTTCCATGGCCAAATTTTATTCAATGTGCCAATCATTAGGCCAGTTAAGAAGGTAAGAGCAAGGTCGCGGTATTTGCGTAGTAACCAAGATAATAGGTGTGAAAACGAAAGTAGACCAAGACCGCAACCAAGTGCAAATGCAACTAGGGTAAAAATATCAAAAGATCTGGCAGCCGCTAATAGTGGTCCATACATGCCTAATAACAGCAGAATGAAACTACCAGAAATACCCGGTAGGATCATGGCACATATTGCTATAGAGCCAGCAATCATCATGTTTAACTGTGTTGGTTCCATATTGATAGGATGTAAAACGGTGATGCCATAAGCAAAGAAAATACCAAGTGCCAATGAGATGAAACGCGTGACTTGCCACTGCTCTATCTGTTTGAGCATATGAATGACGGAGACAATAATCAAACCAAAAAAGAATGACCATAGTGGGATAGGGTGTTCAGTGAGCATCCAGGTGATCACTCGTGCAAAGGTGAATATGCTAGTCAAAATACCGGTTAATAAAATCAGTAGAAAGCCACCGTTAACATGATTGAATGCAGCTTTAAGGCCCTGTTTTCTAATCACAGATATTAAGCTTGGGTTAATGCGGCGGATACTCTCTAATAACGTATCGTAAATCCCGGTTATAAATGCAATTGTGCCTCCCGAAACGCCTGGAACAACGTCGGCAGCCCCCATTGCGAGGCCTTTCAAGAAGGTATATCCCTTACTCATGTTACTCTCCAAAATTAATTGTCTATGAAAAAATGCCGATTATACACATCATTCTCACAAAAGTTTTTTTGACAACAAATATTTATGATTTAGCTGCAAAGAGGTGGGAGTAATAAAACTAGAAGGACTGTTCTCTGCCACCTACCAGCTTTATTGCTGTTTTCTAAAAAGTAGTTTGTAACATTTTATGTAAACGCTCTAGCGCAACGGGGCTTGCCTTGAGTGTTATTCGTACACCATCCTCGTGATATTGCTCCTCTGTGACCAACATTTTACTGTGAATCTCACCCATAATTCCGGTTGCGCTATAGGGAATATTAAAACAGGCTGCACACATCTTTTTCTCTAGAAAGTTTTGAATCTCTTGATGAACCAAACTTACATCAGCTTTGTCTCGCGTGCTGATTTGCAGTGCATCAGGGTAGCTTTCTAATAGCGTTAGTTGCTGCTCTTCCGTTAAACAGTCAACTTTGTTGAGTAACAGTAGTTTGTTACTGAAATCGACATTTAACTCTGCTAATACTTGGTCAACAACAGTTAATTGAGACACGAAGTTTTCATCAGAGGCATCAACGACATAAAGTAACAAAGATGCGTCTTTAGCTTCTTCAAGTGTTGAGTGGAAGGATGCAACCAGATCATGGGGTAATTTCTTAATGAAACCAACGGTATCAGAGATTAATATCCGTGGTTGTGTAACAGGTTGCAAGGTACGCACAGTGGTATCTAGGGTTGCAAACAGTTTATCTTCAACGAGAACTTCAGAGTCGGTCAGTGCACGCATTAACGACGATTTACCTGCATTAGTATAACCAACGAGGGCAACACACAATTGCTCGACACGGCTACTGCGTCTGCCGTGCATCTCTTTTTGTAGTTTTTTTAGTTCACGTTTAAGATCGGCTATTTTATCGCGAATGCGACGGCGGTTCACCTCAAAGGCTGTTTCACCTATCCAACGACCTTTTTGACGTTCGCGATCGCCACTGTTTTCATCACGTATTCTAGGGGTTAGATAATTAAGCCGTGCAATTTCTACCTGTAATTTAGCGGTACGTGTACGTGCATGTTTACTAAAAATTTCGATAATAATACGAGTACGATCGTAAACCTCAACCCCTAAAGCAAGCTCAACATTACGCAGTTGATTTGGACTCAGTTCACAATCAAATACCACGACGTTAGCTGGCTCTTGCGTTTCTGATTGCGCTAATAGGTCGTTTAATTCTGCTTGATCAAATTCAAGCTGTTGCTCGTCAGCTTCATTAGCTTCACCTGTTAAAGCTGCTAACTCTTCAAGTTTTCCTGTACCTAATACAGACAGCTGTTTGGTTGATTTTTGGCGCTGTGTTTTACTGCCAACAACAGAAAAACCAAGCGTATTCACTAAACGGCCTAATTCAGATAATGACTCATCCACCTCTTGCTGGTTGACATCGGGTGTACGAATAGCGATTAATAGGGCGCGGGTAACAGACTGCTCTGTTGTTGTGATTGGCATGTTGGACTCACTGCTTAAGATATATGAGCGCATCTTACGTGTTTGTGCTCCACTTATATATACCCGGTCTCATTCAACAGATAAAAATCAGTGAACCTCACTTTGTGAGATTTTTATTTACAACTACTCTTAGTTAATAGCATTATTACATTCACTTGTTTGGGGATACCTGTGGGACAAGAGATTGAAAAAACACAGTTTACAAAGCAGGAACATGATCTGTTCCGTTTGCGTCTTATGGATAACTTACAAAGTTTAAAACAGTTATTAGCAGATCCTACTTTTGGGCAAGGCGCTACCTCATTTGGGGCTGAGCTTGAGTTGTATATTATCGATCAACAAGCTCAACCCAACCCCATTAATAAAACCCTTTACCAACAACTTAATGATCCTCAGCTCAGCTTAGAGTTAACCAATGTTAATCTTGAATATAATTTTTTGCCCATTGGACAACAAGCGTTTCCTTTTCGCTGTTTAACAGAGCAGATTCAAAGTGCATTAAAAAAACTTGATAAGGTGGCCGAAGTCAATAATGCAAGGATTTTGCCTATTGGCATTTTGCCAACTCTGCAACAGCAACATCTTGGCGCTGATACCATTACCGATGAAGCGCGTTATCAACTCTTAAATAAAGCATTGCGCGACAAACGTGGCGAAGACTTTCATCTACATATTAAAGGAGATGAATGCTTAGATCTGCATTGGCAGGATGTTTCACCCGAGGGGGCAAATAGCTCATTTCAGTTTCATTACAGAGTTACCCCACAAGCCTTCGCTAATGCTTACAATGCAACGCAACTGATCACTCCACTACTGATTGCAATTGCTGCAAACTCCCCACTTTTTCTTGGTAAACAACTTTGGCACGAAACACGTATTGCACTGTTTAAACAAGCGACTGATTATCGTGTGAAACAAGCGCTTGCTAAACACCTTCCTTCGCGGGTGATGTTTGGATTGGGTTGGGTCAGAGAGAGTGTTTATGAACTGTTTGCTGAAGGGGTATATCTGTTTGAACCTATTTTGCCTGTTTGTTCAAACCAACAGGGGACATTGGACGAACTACGACTACATCAAGGCAGCATTTGGACGTGGAATCGACCTATCTATGACCCCGTAGGTGCAGGACATCTACGTATTGAGTTACGCTCTTTACCTGCAGGGCCAAGCATAAAAAACATGGTCGCTAACGCAGCCCTTGCCACGGGTTTGATTAAAGGCTTAGAGTCCAAAATAAGTGCCTTATTACCTGCTATTCCTTTCTATTTTGCTGAGCAAAACTTCTATCAAGCTGCTAGGCATGGTTTGCAAGCAAAACTGTTTTGGCCAAGTAAAGAGTGTGGCACCTTGGGCGAGTATTCTGTTATAGATATTTTACATAACCTGTTACCAACAGCCGTTGAGGGGTTACAGCAGTTGGGCGTTGATGAGCGAGAGATCAGTGAACAACTATCTGTAATTAAAGGCGGATTAGACTCACAAATGAATGGGGCGACGTGGCAAATAAATCGTTTTAATCAATACTTAAAAAAACACAGTCGAGAGTCAGCGCTTAGGGCGATGGTAGAAGATTATTACAACGAGTATAAAACCGGCAAAGCGGTACATGAATGGGGTGATAGCTTATGATGCTAGGCGAGTTTAATTGTGACTATATCCAGTTTTTTCATGATCCGGATGAAACATTAGTGGGTGACTCAGAGCAACAGTTTTTACAAAACTTAGGGCAAACCAGTGCTATTTTTGTAACCGGTATTGATCATACCCGTACCCGCGCGGTTTGTACCCTGTTACATGGTAATGAACCCTCGGGATTTAGTGCTATTTATCACTACCTGAAAAGTGGAAAGAAACCCGTTGTTAATACGCTGTTTATTATTGCTTCCGTGCAAGCTGCTAGTTTAGATCCACTTTTTAGCCACCGAATGCCACCACAACAACGCGATTTGAATCGCTGTTTTAAACCTCCCTATGAAGATAATCAAGGCAAAATTGCACATGCCATTCTTGAATTAATTCACTTAGTAACCCCTGAGTGTTTAATTGATATTCACAATACATCGGGATCAGGCCCAGCTTTTGCCGTTGCGATTGCTGAGGATAATAATCACATTGCACTAACCTCTTTATTTACTAATGATTTGATTATGACGGATCTACGCATGGGAGCTGTGATGGAACTCAGTGAGCAAGATCTCTGTACTGTGACCGTTGAGTGTGGCGGGGCTAAAGATGCAGCTTCATTATTGATTGCACAAGAGGGCCTACATCGTTACCTTGCAACGCAGCAAGTACTCGCTGTTAATGGCGAGACATACCCGGTGAATGTTTACCATAATCCAATACGTTTAGAGACGATTGCAACGGGCCCTGTTGCATATGGTGATGCGCCAGACAATAATGCTGTGATCACCTTGCCAACCAGAGCTGATAAATTTAATTACGGCATGCTCACAAAAGATGAGTTAGTAGGATATGTTAGGCCCAATGGATTAAAGTTATTAACCGCGAAGGATCACCTCGGTGTAGAGCGTTTGCAGGATTTTTTTGTGTTAAAAGGTAACCAACTTTATGCTCGCCATCCACTGAAGGTGTTTATGGCAACCACCAATCCCTTTATTGCTAAAACAGATTGTCTTTTTTATTTTATTGGTTGTTAAGTTTGCTTCCATAGGTGTGATATGGAAGCGTTGCTGAAACTTGCTTATTTTGGCCTTTGTAAGGAAAAAGGGGCTGTAATTCCACTATATTGCCCACCGCCTAAACGCGCCAAGGGCTGAACTTTATCTGCTAGGATGTTCAGTCGGCCTTTAGCATCTTGCTCAACCACTTTTTCACTTAAATAGAGATGTTTAATTTCCACAAAAATAAGCGTTTGTGCTGCATCTCCAAGCTCTTTAATTTCATAAAGCTCACAGGCAAAAGCGAGGTCACATTGGCTTAAGCGAGGTAGTGCGAAATTTTCAAAACTGCTGGTGGATAAACCACTTTTAGTGAGCTCAGATTCTCCATGCTCTAAGGTGGCTGCACTTTGCGTAACTAACCCTGCTTGTTGCTCATTGGCAATATGGATCACCATTTTTTTGTTTTTTAATACATTAGTTAAGGTATCTTTATTATCACCATTGGGCTTTTTACCCAGTGATAACATCAATAATGCTGGTTTGCTAGATACCGCTGTGAAATAGGAAAACGGCGCTAAATTATAATTTTCATTTCCTGAGTCTGTTAATACCCAAGCGATTGGTCTTGGAATAATGGATTGGGTCATCAAATGATAACGTTGGTTGGCAGAGTAGTCTGAAAAATCGATTTGCATTTTAGATCCTTCTAAAAATAAAAAGATATCCTGCCATATTGCTGATGATTAATATAGTTAATCATCAGCACGGCTTCATTTAATAAAGTAACAATGTAGAAGTAATATAAAAGTAGATAAGTAAACCGGTCACATCAACAATGGTGGTAATAGCTGGGCTTGCCACCACCGCAGGGTCTTGTTTACACAGTTTGACTAACAGTGGCAAACTCGCCCCGATAACTGTTGCACTGAGCACCTGCACAAACAAAGCAAGTGCGATGGCAAGTGCAATCACTTTTAAGGTTAACCCATCGGGCAGGTCAATACCGTAGGATAAAAAGTATATTTTCAGGTAAGAAACAATCGCTAATCCAAGGCCAATAAACAATGCGATTCTTAACTCTTTATATAAAATGGCAAACCAGTTGTGAATTTTTAACTCTCCAATTGCCATGCTACGAATGATCACTGTGGCTGCTTGACTGCCTGCATTTCCACCCGTATCAGCAACCATCGGCATGTAAAAGGCGAGGATAATTAATGCGGTGATCGCATCGTCATAACTTTGAATAATAATGCCTGATAATAACCCCACAACGGCTAAAGCCAAAATCCAAAAAATGCGCTGTCGCACATGACTTAATACTGGAATTTTGAGATAGGGAAGAGTTGGTGTTTGTTGATCTTTTATACGTTTGTGATTGATGATGTCAGCTAAATTTAATATGCCTATTAGGTGATCTTGCTTATCAACCAGTACCGCATAGTGATCATTATTATTAGCAATAATGTGTGCTGCATTTTGTGCTGCCTCACTGACATGTAATTTAGTGACCTCACTGAGGTAATTAGCGATTAAATCATGTTCTGGAGCATCCATTAAGCGGTGCCATTCAATCATGCCTAAATACTGTTTAAATTCATCCACCACAGCAATGGGACTATTAGTTTTTTTCCCCAGTTTGCTTTTAATGGCTGCCACTGTGTTGTTGATATCAATGACTCGCAGTTGATCCGCTTTAAGTAATTCAATCACAGGTTGAGACTTTTGACTTAACAGCATCAAATCAATTTTTTGAAGAATAGGCAGTTTGCTGAGTAACTGTATTTTCTCTGTTTTAGATAGATGCTTATAAAGCGTGTAAAGGTTTACTAATGATAGGTCTTTTAGACTTTTATGTAGGGCTTCAAATGAGCAACTTTTGAGTAGTTGGCTAATGTGCTCTGCAAAGTTGACTTTTTGCTGGTGGTTGCTAAATGCTGTAACTCTGGACATGTTTTGTCCTCCCAATGCTGGGTGAAAATCGTGTGATGAGGTGATTTTTGAGTGACAGTAGAGGAGAGTAAACGGACAGTAATATTTATAACAAAGGGTCTATAGTGTTTTTCCTCCTATACTGTTTTCCCTACTCGGAGGAATATCGTTAAGCATAATGGCTCCCTAGTTATTTTAGCTGACTGGATGCTGCGCATTATAAATATGCATCAATACAAGTCAATAACTATTCCTAAAGAGGTATTTTATTTTTAAGAGAGCGACATGAACAAGTCGGGTTTAAAGTAAATCCCTTCTTCATGATATGATATGGCTCAAGTACAAGTAAGTGTAACCCTGTCTGATTCTTTAAAGGGAAGTACTTCACTCACTAATTTTGCTTGTTTTCTATTTTATATTTTTGGACATAGGCGACTATACTGATCGTTCATGTTGAGGAACTTATGTATCTATCTGTTACTATTATTATCATTTTTTTGTGCTTATTACTCGCGCTTATTACCTGTAGCACTTACCTCTATTATCGCTTAAAAATTTCTCGATTCGATCGCTCTCACCTACAAGCCTTAGTTGATAGTATTCCAGACTTAACCTGGGTGAAGGATAAAAACTCTCGATTTTTAATGGTCAACCGTCAATTCTCCAAGGAGTTTAATCTACCAATCAAAGAAATCATTGGTAAAGATGATGCACTGCTCAGCCACAGTTCAGATGCTTCTGATTATCAAAAAGATGACCTATGGGTGATGGAACATAATAAAATAATGCAAAGGGAGGAGCCTCATACACATGAAAATGGAAGCACGACCTGGGCTGAGATAATTAAGGTACCTGTGGTGGGAATAGATGGGCTTGTTAAAGGCACTGCTGGTATGGCTCGGGATATTACTGCCAGAAAAAAGGCCGAGGCTGACATTTATTATTTGGCTCATCATGATGTACTAACACATTTGCCTAATCGTTTATTACTCGCTAGTTGGGTTAAAGAGCAGTTGCCTATTTTGCATAAGAATCAGCAGCCTATGCTATTTATGTTTATTGACCTTGATAATTTTAAAGTGATAAACGATACCATTGGTCATACAGTGGGGGATTATATTTTAGTTGAGCTAGCGGCACGCATACAACAATTTGTTGCACATAACGGCATGGCTGCTCGTATTGGCGGTGATGAGTTTGTTATCTGTTTGCCCAATAAAAATGCTAAGCAAAGTAAAGAGTTTGGTGAAAGCATTAAAAAAATGATTGCCCAGCCGATTCTTTATCAGGAGTTAGTCTTTGAGTTAACCATGAGCATTGGTACCTCAACGTTCCCACAGGACGGTGAGGATTGTTGGACCTTAGTAAAACATGCCGATATTGCCATGTACCACGCTAAAAATTCAGGGAAAAATAAAACATCTTGTTTTAGCCAAGCTTTGGCAGATAAATCGATCTCGCGTATGACCATGGAAAGAAGAATGGCTGACGCTCTGAACAATGAAGAGTTCTCAGTTGTTTACCAACCAAAAGTTGATATTAAAACCCATAAAATAATTGGTTTTGAGGCATTACTTCGCTGGCAAGATAGCATGACTGGACAGTGGTATTCTCCTGCTGATTTTATCCCTATTGCAGAAAGCTCTGGGTTAATTTTAAAACTAGGTATTTGGGTTGTTGAGAAAGTATTACAACAACTTAATGACTGGCGAGATTTACCCTTTATTGTACCTATTGCCATTAATGTTTCCGCACAACAGATCCACCAAAAAAATCTTACCATGCAAATACAGTCATTGATGAAAAAGTACCGCATTAAAGGGCAATGGTTAGAATTTGAGTTAACTGAAAATGTTACGATGGATAATTCTGAATTGGTAATACAAAACCTTAATAATATTCGTAATATGGGCATCAATATAAGTATTGATGATTTTGGTACGGGTTACTCTAACCTTGCTTATTTATCAAAGTTCCCACTGAATACCTTGAAGATAGACAGGAGTTTTATTCAGGATATTGATCAGCAATTAGATAACAAGAAAATTACCAAAGCCATTATTGATATGGCCAAAAGTTTACAATTAAATGTTATTGCTGAAGGGGTTGAAAACACTGCTGAGTTAGCCATTATTAAAGGACTCAATGTAGACCAAGTACAAGGATACTTGTTTGATAAACCACTGACTGCTGAAGCTGCATGTAAAAAGATAAGCACTGCGTTTACTTATCAATTATAAAGTATTTCTACAAAGACCTTGTTCTTCATGGCAGTGCTTATCATCGCCACTTACTAAAAATTCTACATGGCAGTCGCACTCTGCACAGCGAGGTAGTGTGTTGTTATATTGCATGATCTCAAGGTAATCGGATTCACCTGCATTGATTGCATCTTGAATATCCTCAATATAAAGATCATTACAGGTGCAAACCAATGTTGGCTCTTGTTTTTTTCTTTGCACATCCATCTTATTCTCACTGATAATTGTTTAGTAATACTTATTATACAATCAAGAGGTGCTCCCTTGTTGCTTTTTTATGAATAAAACACCTGAAAACTAACACGGTTATATTGAATTTATTTATTACTATATCAATGTTCTATAAAAGATAAATGTCTATTCATTGAGTGTTTGCAGTTGTGACAATCTACACGTTAAATATTTATGCATTACTGTTTTAAATGGTGCTGCAGAGATCTCTTTTATAATGTTAGCTTAGGGTTTTTTAGCAATATAAATAATTAAATAAATTGAATTTTTATTCGTTACTTGTGTGTGTGATTACTTTTTTATGCTAATAAGCATGTGGCTAGTAAGCTCTACAAGCCCTGTTAGATCAATAAATTTGTGATACAAATAGGTATTATTTACTTTAAGGCGCTCATTAATACAAAATGTAGAGCAAGTCGTTTTCGCACACAATTTTTTACTTCACGGACGTAGCTATAAATATTTCAGTGCATTTACAATTTACCTTTTTTAACCCATTAAATGCAAATAGGAATATTGAATGAAAAATAGCTTATCAAGCTTTGACATCCTCGCGTTAGGTTTTATGACCTTTGCCTTTTTTTTAGGCGCCGGTAATATTATTTTCCCTCCTTTAGCGGGCGTTATGGCGGGCGAGCATTTAACGTTTGCGACCCTTGGATTTTTGGTCACTGCAGTAGGGCTTCCTTTGATCACCCTGATTGCCGTTGCTAAAGCCGGTGGTGGCATTGTGGATATGGCAAAATACCTACCAAGTAAAGTGGCAACTCTTTTAGCACTCGCTGTATTTATTGTTATTGGCCCTAGCTTTGCCACACCAAGAGCGGCTTTGGTTGCTTATGAATTATCCGTTAATCCCTTCTTAGACAACCCAGGCACGAGTAGTCTTGCTATCTTTTCGGTCCTATTCTTTTTAGTGGTGGGTTATCTATCATTGTCGACTGGAAAACTGTTAGATAGCATTGGTAAAGTGATCACCCCATTATTGATTATTCTATTAGCGATTTTATCTGTTTCTGTGTTTATGAACCCGCTCGCTGATTTAGGCAGTGCTACTTCGGATTATATCGAAAGTCCCTTTACTAAAGGCTTTTTAGAGGGCTACAACACCATGGATACCTTAGGTGCGTTAGTCTTTGGGATGCTAATTATTAACGTGATCAAATCAAAAGGCATTGAGGATAAAAAAGCACAATATAAGTACCTGACTATTGCTGGCAGTATTGCCGCACTTGGTTTGACCTTTGTTTATGTTTCACTGTTCTATTTAGGTGGTACTAGTCATGAAATTATTGGCAATGTAACTAATGGTGGCGAGATCATCGCTATTTATGTACAAGCACTGTTTAATACGCCTGGTTTAATCCTTTTAGCGTTAGTGGTTGGCTTAGCATGTTTAACCACTGCGGTTGGTTTAGTGAGTGCGATGTCTGATTTTTTAACCAGGCTTAAACCAACATGGGATAGAAAACTATTGGTGGTTTTAAACTGCGCGTTATGTGCATTAGTAACCAATGTCGGTTTAAGTGAATTGATTAGCTTATCGGTACCTGTTTTATTTGTGATATACCCCATTGCGATTGCGTTAGTTGCATTAACACTACTGAATAATTTTATTAGTAATAAAAAACTCAGTTATCGATTTGTAATGTCTATTGCGCTGTTTTTTGGTGTGTTAGATGGCTTTAAAGCCGCTGGTTTCAATATGCATCGCTTTGATTTTTTACCTCTGTTTGATAAAGGCATGGCATGGGCATTGCCTACCGTTGCAGCTATCATCATTGCTCTTTTTGTATTTAAAGAGAGCAGTGACAAGGTAAATCAACCCGCGTAATGCATTTTAATGTTAAGAAGTTAACTGCTTAGCCCGTTACCTTCTATCGCTTTCAACCAGAATGGATTCATGGTTACTGTTAGATCTAGCTTTGCATACAAGGTGTGGTGTAAGCGTAAAGGTGAATGTGTGAATTTAAAACTTCTTGGTGGTATGTTGTTAATTGCCGGTACGGCTTTAGGTGCAGGTATGCTGGCTATTCCTATGGTGCTTGCACAATTTGGTGTGTTGTGGGGGTCAACATTAATGGTGGTTATTTGGTTAGGGACTACTTATGCAGCACTGTTACTGTTAGAGGCAACACTACGCAGTGGTGGTGGTATCAGCATGAATAGTATTGCTCAAAAAACGCTAGGCAGACAGGGACAGATAATTACTAATGGTTTGTTATATTGTTTAGTTAGCTGTTTGATGATCGCGTATATCGTGAGTGCTGGTGATCTTATTCAGCAACTATGCAAGAGTTTAGGCCTGCAGCTGAGTTTAATACAAAGCCAGCTGTTGTTTACCCTATGTATTGGTGCTTTTGTCGCGCAGGGGACTGCAAGCATTGATAAGCTTAATCGTTTGCTATTCTTTGCCATGTTAATTGCACTGCTCATCAGCTTAGTTTATCTGTTACCAAATATAGCGTTAATCAATTTCCAGCAACAAAACAGTGCCAGTAAGGTTGATTTAATCAAAAATAGCGCGGTACTTTTTACCAGTTTTGGTTTCATGGTTGTTGTACCTTCAGTGGTTAAATACAACAGTGGTGCAACACATAAACAATTGCGTAATATGGTAGTAATTGGTTCAACATTACCACTGTTCTGTTATCTCTTATGGTTAGTCGCTGTTGTTGGTAACTTACATGTAGAGCAGTTAGTGAGTTTTGCAAACGTTTCAGAATTGATTGCAACCTTAAGCCTACAATACAACAACCTCGGTGCAGTGTTATCTTTGTTTACAGGACTGGCGCTGGTAACCTCGTTTTTGGGAGTCGCGATGTCGCTATTTGATCAAAACCGAGATCTGTTTAAAAGCAATAAACTGGTGACTTTTTTGATTACCTTTATATTGCCACTGTTGGGCGCTATTTTAGCTAAAGAGCAGTTTATCGGTGTATTAGGTTATGCGGGTATTATTTTGGTTTTTCTGGCGATATTCATCCCGATGGTGATGGTCTTAAAAGTACGTTCAGAGAGTTTTGAAGGACTTGAAGAGAGTTATTACCAAGTCGCTGGTGGTAAGTCCGCATTAGTTGCGTGTTTGTGCTTGGGTGGATTTTTACTTGTTTCACAACTTATCTAGTCAGTAAGATGCTGATACACAAATGTGTGCCAGCATTCACTAATAACTAGCGCTTTAATGCTCTTTTAACAAATGCTTGGGTACGGGCTTGTTGCGGGTTTTCAAAGATTTGTTCTGGTGAGCCTTGCTCAACAATGTAACCGCCTTCCATAAAGATAACTCTATCAGCGACTTCACGTGCAAACTGCATCTCATGGGTTACAACGATCATTGTCTGTTTTTCTTCTGCCAATTGCTGCATAACAGCGAGAACCTCTTCTACCCATTCAGGATCAAGTGCTGAAGTGGGCTCATCAAACAAGATAACTTCACCTTTTGCTGCCATTGCACGCGCAATGCCCACACGTTGCTGCTGTCCGCCAGAAAGCTGAGAAGGGTAGAAGTTTAATTTATCTTCAAGACCCACTTTGATTAGAATCGCTTTTGCTGTTTGTTTGGCTTCGTTACGTGGTGTTTTCCACACGGTGATCAAACTTTCAGCTACATTTTCAATGGCGGTTTTATTAGCAAACAGTGAATAGTTTTGAAATACAAAGCTACTCTGTTGGCGCAGTTGAGTCACTTGTTTATTGTTATGTTTCTGTGCATCAACAGCAATACCGCCAATCTCAACAATGCCTGAAGTTGGTGTTTCTAAATAGTTTAAACAACGTAATAATGTTGATTTACCTGTGCCAGATGGGCCGATAATCACAACAATCTCGCCTTTGTTAACTTGAAAATCGATTTCTTTTAATACTGCTAAATCATCAAAGCTTTTACTTAGTTTGGTTACTTTTATCATTTGTTAATAAGCCTTATTGAGTCGTTTTTCTAATAGATGTTGGATACGGGTAAAAAACAGTACAACCACCCAGTAAATAACTGCTACAGCTAAGAAGCTTTCAAAGAACTTAAAGCTAGATGAAGCTTCCATTTGTGCTTTTGCCATTATCTCTGCAACACCAAGGGTAAATGCGAGTGAGGTACTTTTAATCATATCGATGAAATAGTTCATCAATGAAGGTGTTGCGACACGCGAAGCCTGTGGAAGAATAATACGTTTCATCGCTTGTAGGCGGGTCATACCTAAACTTAAACAGGCTTCCATTTGTGATTTGTCGATACCTAAAATAGCGGCGCGAATACTTTCTGCCATGTAAGCGGAAAAGTGTAACGAGAGACCAATAATCGCTGCAGTGAAAGCATCCATACCAATGAAAATAGGCATAAATTGAGGAAGTCCGTAATACAGAATAAACAACTGCACTAACAGTGGCGTACCTCGGAAGAAGGAGATAAATAACGCTGCCAGATGGTGAGCGACAGGCACTTTAAAAACACGTATTAGTGCTAATGATAAAGAAAGCATAAGGGCGAATAAAAATCCCCACAGTGCCATCTCCATTGTTACGCCGAGATATTTTAACAGTATTGGCATTAATTCAATTATGTACTGCAGGTCAAACGAGCTTTGCATGATAAAAATACCATCCTAAATAGTGAGTGTGTTTTGTTGTGGGCGCATTTTAATACGAAAATTTTGAATTGGCTAATTTAGCGAGTGAAAGTTAGTCGTTTTTATTTGAAGTAGGTTGTATGGCGTTGTTGAATATTCTGCCTAACAATGGTTAGGCAGAATATGGCTAATTATTGGGTAATATCAGAGCCGAACCACTTGTTTGAAATTTCTGCTAATTTACCATCAGCTCTCATCTCAGCTAAGGCTTTATTCACTTGATCGCGAATAACAATTTGAGAAGGTTTGTTCAAAAACGGCATCGCATTTTCGATTTTTTCAAAAGGTTGGCCTGCAAGTTGTAGTGGTAAACCAGACTTCTGAATTAACTGTGTTGATGAAACGCGGTCCATCACAAATGCATCCATGCGACCTAGTGCAACATCTTGCTCTAAACCTGAATCATAAGTCACAATGTTAATCTCATTTTTTGTATCAACTTTGCGTAATACCTGTTCAAAGTTACTACCTAGGTTAACTGCAACTTTTTTGCCTTTTAGGTCGTTAATACCGTTAATGTCATCACGACCTTTACGCACAACAACTTGAACACCATCAACAACATAAGGTGTTGTGAAAGCGTATTTTGCTAAACGCGCTTCAGTGATGGTAATTTGGTTAGAGATAGTATCGATATGACCCGCTTCTAACATACCAAAAAGGCCTGAGAAGTTTGATGTTGTAAATTCTACTTTGTAATCTGAACGCTTTGCTATTTCATTCCAAACATCTACTTCAAAACCTTGTAATATGTCTTTTTTTGAAAAAGTAAATGGGAAGTAACGACCAGACATACCCACTTTAACGGTTTGTTGAGCGAAAGCGGGTACGGTTAATAAACTTGCCAGTGCTGTGAATGCAATGAGTGATTTTTTTAAAAAGTTGTTCATGATGTTTCTATCCAAGTAATTGATAACAGCTAATCAGTATAGCTAATATCGCCATTTTGTCGTTATTTTTCATTAAAGTTAAATGCATTTTAATTATAACTAATATCATTTATTTTAGCTTAATAACCTACTGTTATTTCAGTTATATTAAGTTCATAAGTGGAGAGTGGATCGCTATGATTTTTCTATAAATAGCACTTATATTTATCACTTGTGTTTGTTTTGATAAACGTTATGTTATGAACGTAGATTTGATAAATGGGAGAGTCAAGATGGTTAATCAAAAATGGTTAGTTACTTTCATGGATTTAGTAGAGACAGGGCATTTTACTAAAACAGCCAATAATCTCTTTATGACCCAACCGGGTGTCAGTCAACATATAAAAAAGTTAGAAACGCAACTGCAAAGCACACTATTAAATCGTTACGATAAACAGTTTGAGTTAACCCGAGCAGGGCAGCTATTACATGAATACGGGTTAACTAGCTTAGCGTTAAACAGACAGTTAAAAGCGCAAATAGAATTTGACGACCCGTATCAAGGGGCTTGTTTAATTGCTTGCTCTGGTGCGCTTGCTGCAGATTTATACCCAGAATTCATCGCTTATCAAGCACTACACAGAGGCTTAAAAATACACTTAGAAGCAGCCCCTAATCGAGCGATTATAAACGGTGTGTTAGATAACAGTATGCATATTGGGATTGTTAACCAACAGATAGCACATGCACAACTAACCCAAGTGCAATTGGGCAACGAGCCATTGTCACTGGTGTTGCCAAAGTGTTTTGAAGGTAAAGATCTTACCTTCAATAACTTAAATGAACTGGGTTTTATTAATCACCCCGATGGTTTTGAGTTTGTAGACAAAGTATTTAACCTCAATGCGCTCAGTGGTTATGCTGGCCAAGATAGTTTGATGGTTAGTGGTTATGTAAATCAGTTAAATCAGATTTTATTACCCGTTGCTAAAGGTATCGGTTATAGCGTATTACCCGCGCGTGCTGTGAAACTGTTTGGTGACTCAAAAAAATTATATATCGCCCCTTTAGAAAAGCAGCTGAGTGAACCCTTGTATATTGTTACTAAGCGTCACTTTAGCTTAGCGAGTCGTTATGATTGGTTTTTGCAACAAATTAAGAAACGTTTAAGCTAAAGCACTTTTTATACATGCTCTCTTTACAAACGATTATTATCTAACCACTTCATCAGTTTTTCATTGTTATTTAATAACTGTTGTAACTCTTCATCCTGCCAGTCGGCGAAACATAAACCGATATCGGGTTGCAGTTTCTGCAATACCTCATTACACAATTGTAACCCTTGTTTGCTGATCATAAGGTGGCGTTTACGTTTATCAAACTCGTCAACTTCCACACTAAGTGCCGATTTGCTTATTAAGTTTGTCACTAACTTAGTGATACCCGGCTGATTCATCTCCATCACCTCTGCTAACTCTGACACCGTCCAACTACGTTGTGGGTTATGGCTAAAGTGACTAAGTAGGCTAAATTCAGAACTATTAAGCGCCATATTTTTGAATAGTTTATTACTACGTGTGGTCATTAATTGTTGAATAATACCTAACAAAATCATGATACGTGTTTCATTTTTTTGACGTGAATTCATAAATTTCTCCAAAATAGTATTGACTTACATTCCACGGAATACTACATTGTATTCCGTGGAATGTATATTTGCTTTAAATAATAATTCAAAGGAGAGATTTATGGATCGTCGTAGTTTTATTCGTGTTGTTGGCTTGGGGGTAGCGGCTGCTACTTTGAGTAGCACATTAACGGGTTGCTCTGCAGATACTAGTCAAGTGGATTATGGTTGGGATGGGCCAAAAGAGGCACAATCGGATATTAGGTTAAAACTGTTAGCTTATGCGATCCTTGCGCCTAATCCACACAACAAACAACCTTGGTTGGTTAAATTTATCAGTGACACAAGTCTAGAGCTGTTTGTTGACCAAACACGTTTATTACCGGAAACGGATCCTATTGCAAGACAGATTCATATTGGCCAGGGCTGTTTCTTGGAAAACTTAACCATTGCAGCAACGCATTACGGTTATGTTGCTGATATTGAATATTTCCCGCAAGGCGAATACAGCAATACCGTTGTTGAAAATAAACCTGTGGCGCGTATAAAACTAATCAACACTGATGCAGTACAAGAAGATCCGCTTTTTAAACAGCTGTTAACACGCCAATCTAATAAACGTGAATATGATAACAGCCAACTCAGTATTGAACAAAAATCACAATTGAATGCTTTAGATTTAGCTCAAGGTAACCATTTAAGAATTATAGATGACAAGCAAGATAGTCATTATTTACAGCAAACATTAACCGAAGCGATGCGCATTGAAGGCACAGACAAACAGCGTGATCTTGAGACGATTAAAATGTTTCGTTTTAATGATCAAGAAGTTGAGAAATACCGTGATGGATTTGGCCTTGAACATAATGGTGTGACGGGGTTTAAAAAAATATTATTAGAGACATTTTTGTTAGACAGAGAAAAAACAGAAAAAGATAGCAGCAGTTTTGCTAAGCAGGGGGTTGATATTACACGTACGGTAGCACAGTCGACCAGTACCTTTGCGCTACTTACCTCCAAAGGAAATAGCCGTTTACAGCAGGTTCAAGCAGGACGAGATTACTGTCGTTTAAATTTAACCACAACAGCAATGGGGCTTGCACAGCACCCAATGAGCCAAGTTTTACAGGAATATGATGATATGCAACAGCTACAAAGTGAGTTTAAGAGTCACTTTAATGTTCACGCAACAGATACGGTTCAGATGTTAGTCCGATTAGGCAAAGCTGAGAAGACAAGTCATACACCAAGGCGTTTAGTGAGCAATTTATTGTTAAGTTAGTTGCTTGTAAAAACCTCGTTTAAAACTAAGCATGCTTTGCGCTAAAACATTGCATAGCGTAATAAATGCATGTGTAATGTGCTTTGCTGTAACAAATACATGCTATTGTTACTGTTATATTATTTTATTCTAAGCGATAAAATACAATAACAGAGCTGCTTGCTCTAAACGAGGATTAATGAGTTTAAATAAAGATAAATACAGTATTGATAATACTGATTATACGGTTGGGCAGGATAATGTTAAAAAATGGGGATTCGATGTACATAATCCAGTATTTGGAATAAGTGCGGGTTTAGTTTGCCTATTTTTAGTTGTTATTTTAGTGCTTGACCCGGCAACGTCTAAAGGTTTTTTAGACGGCCTTAAATGGCAAATAATAGGTGCATTTGACGGCCTGTTTATGTGGTCTGCTAATATATTTGTTATTTTTTGTTTGGTGTTAATTGTTTCACCCTACGGAAAAATCCGCCTTGGTGGTGATGATGCAAAATCGGACTATTCAACCATGTCTTGGATTGCGATGTTATTTGCTGCTGGTATGGGTATTGGTTTGATGTTTTGGGGGGTTGCCGAGCCTGTTGCTTATTACACTGGTTGGTATGAAACACCACTTAATGTCACTGCGAATACACCGGAGGCCGCTAAACTTGCTCTAGGCGCTACTATGTACCATTGGGGCTTACATCCATGGGCAATTTATGGCGTAGTTGCTTTATCACTCGCATTCTTTGCTTATAACAAAGGTTTACCGCTATCGATGCGCTCTATTTTTTATCCTATTCTAGGGGATAGAGCATGGGGCTGGGCAGGTCATATCGTTGATATCCTTGCTGTATTAGCGACCCTATTTGGTTTAGCGACATCATTGGGCCTTGGCGCACAACAAGCCGCAAGTGGTCTGCAGCATATTTTTGGCATTGAAGCTGATCTTACCTTACAAATTGCCGTTATTGCAGGTGTCACCCTGTTAGCGATTGTTTCAGTGGTACGTGGTATTGAAGGTGGCGTTAAAGTGATTAGTAATATTAATATGTTACTTGCACTGGTACTGGTTATTTTTGTTGCATTAGTTACTTTTGCGGTGTCAATGGGCACAATTCCAACGACAGTAATGGGCTATGTTGAAAATATTATTCCGCTAAGTAACCCACATGGCCGTGCTGATGAAGCATGGATGCATGGTTGGACTGTGTTTTTCTGGGCATGGTGGATTTCATGGTCACCTTTTGTGGGTATGTTTATCGCACGTATCTCTCGTGGACGTACGGTGCGTGAATTTATTACAGCTGTATTAATCGTACCTACTACTGTAACCATATTATGGATGTCTGTGTTTGGTGGTGTTGCAATTGATCAAGTTGCAAATAATATTGGCGCATTAGGTAGTGAAGGCCTGAAAGATGTAACACTTGCGATGTTTCAAATGTTTGATGCTTTACCAATGGGTAGTATTTTGTCAATGATTGCAATTGTATTAGTAATGGTATTCTTTATTACCTCGTCTGATTCTGGTTCATTAGTTATTGATAGTATTACTGCTGGTGGTAAAGTTGATGCACCAGTGCCTCAACGTATTTTCTGGGCAACGATTGAAGGTGCTATTGCAGCTGTATTACTCTGGGTTGGTGGAACAGAAGCGATTCAAGCACTACAAGCGGGTGCTATCTCGATGGCACTACCATTTACTATTATCTTACTGATTATGTGTGTTAGTTTAATAATGGGTATGAGGACAGAACCGAGAAAGAAGTGATTAGTGCTTAAGTACTAGTGACTGACTATTAAAAAAAGGCCATTAGATGGAAATCTAGTGGCCTTTTTTATAACCAGATATTTTTGATTTCAGTGTCAGGCGAGAAGTAATATTTAACCTGGGCCTGTAATAACTCTGCAGTTGCGATTGCATCGGTTAATGCGTCGTGTGGTGAGTATGCTGGTAAATTATAACGAGTACGGCTATTCGCTAAACGAATAGAGTGATTAGCAGATGATTTAAACCAATTAAACACGCCTTGTGAGTTAGTTTTATGCACATCGGCTTCAATTTGCATAGTATCAACGATGGGAAAAATGATGCCTTCTTTGATTAATGCGCGTAAGTTGCTATCCAAAAAGTCACGTTCGATACGCCTATAATGTACAACAATCACCTTGCCTGCTAATTCATCTAAAAGCTGTTCAAGAATATGTAACAGGTCTGGCGCTTTATTGAGATCAGAATGGGTGATGCCATGAATAACAATTGACTCCTCCTGTAACTTATCCTGTGGGTCGATGTACCATGAACGCGATTTACGGCAGAAAATACGTTGCAGGTTAAAATGCACTAGGCCAATACTTATAATGCTGTTTTTCTTCGCATCTAAACCAGTAGTTTCAAAGTCCAGTGCCACAAATTCAATATCTTTGAGCGGGGTATCTTCCAGATAGGTGCCTTGCTTATAAAAACGTTGTAAACGTTCATCTTTACTTAACTGCCCCTTTAATTGCAAAAAAGCAGACCAATTTAATACCTCTTTATTAGTGAAATTATGCATGGCTATAACATATTCGCGTTGTAGCGGTATTTTAAAAAGCTCTGCGCATTACTTAATACTAAAAATGCATCCTTGAGGTTTCGACGTTCAAAGTCAGACATATTTTCTGGTTCAATATTATTATCTGGATCATTGCCCGCTTCGACGTCTAGTGCCTGATGACGCAGGCGCACGAGTGAGATAAGCTCCATTGCATGGTGTAAATCTTGCCCTTTAGACTTTGGTAGAATCCCGGCTTCAATAATGTCCTCTAAGCGCTGAAATGAGTTTTGGTACTGTGAGCCGATTGCTAATGCATGGATACGAATAAGATCGGCTAGTGGTGCTGTTCCACGGCGTTTCAGGTTAATTGAATTATTATGGCGACCATCTTTTTCCATAACAAAGTCTTTAAAGAAACCTAATGGTGGTTTTCTATTAAGCGCATTACGGGCTAAACAAGCAAGGAAATGATTGTTCTTTTTAGCGCGGCGCAGGATAAAAGCGTTGAGTTGCTCTGCCCACTTTATTCGCCCAAATACGCCGGTTAAATCAAAAAATATTGAACTATTGAGCAGTGCTTGTGGATTGGGGTTATCTATCCAGTCGGTAAAACAGGCTTCCCATTGTGATTGGGTTTTACGGTATTCAGGATTAGTGGCCATAATCCCGCCGGTGCAATAAGTGTAACCGCAAGCTGCAAGTCCATCACAAACAAAATTAGATAACTTGATAAAGTATTCGCCATGTTCACTTTCATTATAACTATCATCAAGAATAAGTGCGTTATCTTGGTCGGTCACGATAAGCTGTTCATCTCTGGCCATTGAACCAAGTGCTAAAAAGCAGTAGGGGACAGGGGGCTCGCCTAACAATTCTTCAGCTAATTCGAGTAAACGTTGTTTAAAGCTACGACCAATTTCAGACATGGCACGACCAACCATATGTGAATTGGCATCCTCATTGACCATGCGTACAAAACAATCTTTTAATTGCGTGGAAAGTAGTGCTAAATCTTCAGTGCTTTGTTGTTGAAATATACCACTTACAAATAACAAACTATTCTGTGATTCATAACGAATAATATCGGTAACTTCAATTAAACCAATGGGTTTCTTATGTTTAAGGATTGGTAGGTGATGTACGTTATAACGTAGCATCAGTAACATTGCTTCAAAAATATAAGCGTTATGGTCCAGTGAAATTAGTTCCGTGGACATTACTTCAGAAACGGGAGTATTTACATCTAGCCCGCTAGCAACTACTTTAGCGCAGAGATCTTTCTCGGTAATAATGCCAACAAAGCTGTTAGCTTGATCGTTGTCGACCGTTTCATCATTAATAAGCGTTGCAGAAACATTCTCTTCGGCCATGCGTTGCGCTACGGCTTGAATAGAGTAGTGGCTAGGTAATATTAGGGCTTCACGGCTTAGTAGCGTTTTTACTTTAGAGGTTGTTAGCGAGTTTGCATCATCACTATTGCTTTCAACCGCCTGTTTTAAACGCGTACTATCTTCCACTTCCACAAAATCAGCAAAGCTTTCGTAGCGTTCGCAAAATTGGTGGAATATATGTTCGGGTATGCAATAGAGCAGGCTATCTTTAAGTGACTTTGCAGGAAAGCGCACTTTATTATTGGTAAGCAAGCCCATTTGGCCAAAAAGTTTGCCTTGATCGAGGCGATTATAAAGATCGCCATTACGACGGTAGACCTCAACGATGCCACTGCGGATCATAAACAGTTCGTTAATTGTGTCATTAAAGTCAAGGATAGTACTATCAGCACGGAAATAGGATATCTCAATTGAGTTTGTTGCTTCTACTAATGCTTCTTCTGAAAGTTGATCAAAAGGCGGGTATTGACGAATAAAATCTTGAATCTCTAATAACTCTACTTCCATTACTCACCTGATCTGTTTGCGGGACATGAGCTTAAGAGTATACGATGATTTTTGTGAGTGCATTGTATTTATTGTAAATTTGGTAACAAAAAAGGGATGCAATTGCATCCCTTGATATGGTTAGATTAGAGAAAGATTATTTAACTTCTTTCCATACACCCCAATCACCAGTTGTACCAGGCTCTTGGCCTTTAGTCCACCAACCAGCAACGTATTCTACGCCACCAAATACAACAGTGTCACCATTGTTGTAAACTGCTGATGAGTCCCAGTTAGAATCACCAACAACAGGAGTAGGCGTTACTTCAGGAGTAGGCGTTACTACAGGAGTAGGTGTTACTACAGGAGTAGGCGTTACTACAGGAGTAGGCGTTACAACAGAACCACCTTCACAAGCTGTTTCAGTCCAGAACCAAGAACCCGCTTTTGGCGTTTCCCAAGTACCTGGGTTGTTTTGAGCTACAAAACATGAACCGCCGTAAGAAACAACATCGCCATTACTTGCTTTAGTTGTGCCTGGAACAAACGGTGTAACACCAGGAACTGGAGTAGGCGTAACTACAGGAGTAGGCGTAACTACAGGAGTAGGCGTAACTACAGGAGTAGGCGTAACTACAGGAGTAGGTGTAACTACAGGAGTAGGTGTAACTACAGGAGTAGGTGTAACTACAGGAGTAGGCGTAACTACAGGAGTAGGCGTAACTACAGGAGTAGGCGTAACTACAGGAGTAGGCGTAACTACAGGAGTAGGCGTCACAGTAGTACCATCTGTTGGCCAGCTAGTGTTGCCTGGTTGGTTAGCAACAGCTACGTTCATCGCGTTTAAAATATCGCCATTACCGTCGCCATCAATTTCCCATGAGAAAATACCACCAAGACCTAAGCTACGTAGGTAATCACCTTTAGCTAATACAGATTGCTCTGTATCAAGTGTTAGAAGAGTACGGCTAACGTCATCCCAAATGTAAGATGCTTTAGCAACGTCATCCCAACCAACGATTGCATTTTGGTTCGCTTCTAGGAATTTAAGTGCACCACGGTAATCCATGATACCAGCTTCCCATGCCCAAGCATCTTCGTTTACGTCAGTACCGCTACCACCTAGAGAACCGTTGAATGGGCTACCTTCAGATGAATCGATATGAGAACCAACAGAACCGATTGGGTTACCATCAGCAGCTACAACATCTTGCCATCCACGTGCGTACATTGCTGCACCAACAACTAGTTTCTTAGCTGGAACGCCTTGACCTAGTAGGATTTTAGTTGCGTTATCAAGTGTGTATTCTGGTTTACCAGCGAATTCGCCAACACCATCACACTTGTCTGCAGAAACGTGTGCACCACAGTAGATTGCAGTTTGGTGACCAGTATCTGGACCCCAAGCACCGTAGAAGTCGTATGACATCATGAAGATGTTGTCCATGTATTGAACAGCTTCACCGTAGTCAACGTCTTGTAATTTATCGTAACCAACACCGATTGCAGAAGTTAGTTCATATTTACGGCTATATTTAACTTCTAGCTCATCAAGCATTACACGTAGTTCTTGCATTAATGCTACATATGCTGGGCCGTCATTGATTGGGTCACCAAGATCTGCATTTGCACCGCCACCACCAGGGAATTCCCAGTCAATATCGATACCGTCGTAGAACTTCCACGTTTGTAAGAATTCTTTAGCAGAGGCTACAAATGTGTCACGGTTTGCTTTATCAGTGAAACCGTAGAATGGGTCAGATAAAGTCCAGCCACCGATTGATGGTACGATTTTAAGGTGTGGATAAGCATTTTTAAGTGCCATCATGCCACCGTAAGTACCTTTACCCATGCCAAGTGAACCAACAGGTTTTCCGTTTAATTGCTTAGCTGGAGCACCGTAAGTAGAGTTAAGCGCTGCCCATGAATCGTGGATAACAACTTCGTAATCCGCTGAACCAGCACATACTTTTTGAAGTAATGCGTGACCAGATGGGTTTGGCTCTAATAGAGATTTGTTATCACCTGTGCCACCACAAATTGGAATGAAGCCGTAGATGATGTGAGTTAGGTTGTTTGCTGGAATATCATTAACGTTAAATTTACGTCCGTAAACGCCCCATTCAACAAAGTAAGTACCAACGATTTGGTCTTCAGACTGTGCATATGGCATGTTTGCCGCATCAGTTGTCATCGGTAATTTACCTAAATGAGAACCGTCTGTATCTGAGATAAGTAATTGCTTAGTTGCTGTTTCAGTACAACCATCATCATTACATAAACGTATTGATAAATCGTATAAACCACCTTTAGTGAATGGCACAACTGCTTTATCGCCACCACCTGTACCAGATACTGCTACTTCACCATCTATAAGAACTTCCCAAGAAGTTACTGGATCAGTGCTCCAAGCTAGCGCCCAAGATACAGGTACTTCAACAACGTCTACACGATCGTACATACCTTTGTAGCCAACAGTTGCGTCAGTTTTGATAGTTACAAAACCTAATTTAGAATAATCTGCTGATTCGATTCTTGGTGCTGGGGGAGCAGCTGCTAGAGCTGATGCGCTGATTGATGCAGAAATTGCAAGTGCA
>Ga0209395_1001442_pt1 | contig 33238 bp, 28 predicted proteins | sample GOMGulsemesocosm_3_FD_184635 | JGI IMG/M metagenome (GOLD analysis project Ga0209395, IMG submission 184635) | Methane-oxidizing microbial communities from mesocosms in the Gulf of Mexico - GOM9D Gulf of Mexico (SPAdes) (version 2) | ecosystem: Environmental > Aquatic > Marine > Cold seeps...
AGAAAATGTCTGGAATTAATTTGAACAGTCGTAGGCTGGCCCGAAGGGGGAAATACAAGGATGTATTTCATAAAGAAAAGTAACTGGTGTGCAAGCTATAAAATTGATTGGCAGCATTAACCTAACATGCCTATGTAGTTGCTTCAGGTAAGCAGGTTAAAAACGCTCAACTCGCCGTGAATCCATCCATGGAGGCTTGGACTAGCATCCATGCTAGTAACAGTTGGCTTACTTTTACCTACTTACCTCATTATAATTCTCACTTTGACTACAACCTGAATCATGTGCATAGGCATTAACCTAATGAGCACATCAAATATCCACTCTCACTAGATGAGCGGCATCAATTAACTAAAACATAGCCAATGTAATTAGTATAAGTTACAGACGCTTTGGAAGTGGCGTGTGAGAGATCTCTTACAAGTGCGTAGGTAGAAGTGTCGTAAGTTACCGTCATTAATGGTTAACTTGTTGATATTTATCGGTTAGGTTTTGTTTTATTTGATGGGCGACAATTAATGTTGAAGATAGTGACTATTATCGCTTGCCATTTCCATCTATTATTTACTTCGAAAGGACGCAACGAGATACAGGACGTAACTCACAGGGTCACGGAGCATGGATGAGGACCGACACTAGGATGGTGTCACAAGGAAGAATACAGACACTAGGATGGTGTCACAAGGAAGAACGCAGACACTAGGATGGTGTCACAAGGACGAATGCAGGCACTAGGATGGTGTCACAAGGAAGAACGCAGACACTAGGATGGTGTCACAAGGAAGAACGCAGACACTAGGATGGTGTCACAAGGACGAATGCAGGCACTAGGATGGTGTCACAAGGAAGAACGCAGGCACTAGGATGGTGTCACAAGGAAGAACGCAGACGCTAGGATGTGTCACAAGGATATTACCCATGGAGGGGAACGCTAGGATGGCGGCGGTGCTAACGGTTATAGCACTAGGTTAAATGGAGTTGAGTAGTTCACGGACGATAACTAGGGCGCGGCATTTGCTGCGCCCTAGTTGTTTCTGGCGTTTAATAATCGCTAAACTCAAGAAAAGCGCTCCCAGCGGCAACGCTTATCCCATCTAAAGTCTAGGCGTTAATCGCATCCTTCATCGATTTCTCTGCCACCTGCTCAAGCCAAGCTAGATCCATCGTTGCATGCGCTTCACAGATAAACCAAGGTTCGCGAGAATCAGGTTCTAACATCACGCCATTGTCGATAAGGTTCATTGCAAACTGAGTATAAAGATCGCTATTGGTTTGTTTCCAGTCGCGGTAGTTTTGCGGCACAGTGCTCCCTAAGTGAACACCAAACATTGAGTCTGGTCCGGCGAAACAGTGCTCGACATCAAATTTGTTAAATACGCGAGCCAGCAGCTGTTGGATTTTTTGGCCAACGGCATTAATGGTTGCGTGCGCGTCAGTTTCTTTAAGTACCGTTAACGTCGCTTTTGCCGCGGCTAATGCCACCATGTTAGCGGTGTAAGTGCCACCGTGGGTCACGCCGCCTTTATCAAATGAGATGGTGTTCATCACGTTGGCTTTGCCACCAAAGGCGGCAACCGGGTAGCCATTACCGATAGCTTTAGCATAGGTGGTGAGATCGGCATAGATACCATACAGTTCCTGCGCACCACCGCGAGCGACGCGAAATCCGGTTTTTACTTCATCGAGAATAAGTAATGAACCGTTAGCATCACAAATATCACGTAACTTTTGCATGTACTCTTGGGTTGACGCAATAGAGCCACAGTTACCCATGATTGGTTCAATTAAGATGGCAGCAATATCATCGCCTTCTTGGGCGAAAACAGCGTCCAGTGCAGCGAAATCGTTGAGCGGTACGCTCACTTGATGCTCGCGCGTGTTAACCGGAATGCCGGCGCCAAAAGGGATTATCTTAGGTGCGCTCTCATTCTTAACATCCCAGTTGTCTACATCTGACTTCCACATGACTTCGTCATGCAATCCATGAAAGCCACCCTCAACGACGACTATCTTATTGCGCTTGGTAAAACCACGCGCGGTACGAACGGCGCCAATCACCGCTTCGGTGCCTGAGTTGGCAAAGCGCATGGTTTCGATATTCGGACACATCGACTTAACCAACTCAACCACATCCGAATCAAGACCCGTTGAAAAACCAGAGATAGTACCGATATTGGTGATGGCATCGATCACTGCATTATCGATGCGCGAGTCACGGTAACCCAAGATAATTGGCCCGTAAGCAAGACGAAAATCAACAAAGGTTTGTTCATCACAATCGGTAATGGTGCAGCCTTTCATGCTGCTTAAAAATACCGTGTTATCTTCACCCCAGTAACGGTAGCTATCGGCGACGCCCATCGGCATATTCTGATGGGCGCGTTTAAGCATCGCCGCGCTATTTGGCTTATGTGGTTTAGTCATTGGATTAACCTTATATCTTGTTGAATGTTTCGGCAGTCGCGGAAATTTAATGGGGGCGATAATACAGATATATGGCGGTTACTGGAAGAGGGAGCCGTTATTTTTTAAGGATATAAATCACAAAAAAAACAAGGCGAGGGCGAGGGTGACAGCTGTTGCCACCTTTTGGTATTAACGATTATATAAAGTAATAAACAGACCAGCCCATACGAGTGTCGCGAAGAGTAGACTCACCAGCACCGCGAGCGATCCTAGATCTTTTGCCAAACCTGAAAGAGGGTGAATTTCAAGGCCAATGCGGTCGACGACCGCCTCGATGGCTGTATTGATTATTTCGGTAAGTAACACCAATAACAGTGCACCCCACAGCGCAATATATTCAAACAACGTGAAAGGAAAAACGAGACTAATGAGTAACAATATTCCCGACAGCCACAATTCTTGTTTAAACGCCGCTTCATTATTGATAAGCCATTTGAACGCTCTAAGCGAATGCCCGGCGGCTAGGTAGACTCGTTTGAGTCCAGCAGGTTTAACTGTTTCATTCATCGCACATTGTCACTAAGTTTATGTAGTTACACGAAATCTAACACAGTACAGCTATTTTTCTATCACTAATTTTGAAAACGGCGCAGCTTCCATGCCGCGCCTTCGTATTATTTAGGGACTAAGTTGCTTAATTTTTTCCTTCGAGAACCAGCTATACAATACTGGAAGAACGAATAGCGTTAATAGCGTTGCGGTGACTAAGCCACCGACGATAACGCTGGCGAGCGGACGCTGAATTTCTGCTCCTACCCCATTTGACATTAGCATAGGAATTAACCCTAATGCCGAGGTTATCGCGGTCATAAGCACCGGACGAAGACGAGATACTGCGCCATCAAATACCGCTTTAGAGGTATCGACACCATCCTTAACCAGCTGATTAATACTCTCAACCATGACCACGCCGTTAAGCACCGCGACACCAAATAAAGTGATAAAGCCGACTGAACTTGGTACGGATAGGTACTGACCAGAGAGGTAAAGTGAGAAGATACCGCCGATAACCGCCAGCGGTACATTGACTAATATCAGCATCGCTTGGCCCGCAGACCCAAAGGCAAAATAGAGTAGTAGGGCAATCAGCGCCAATGATAACGGCACCACCACTGATAATCGTTGTTGTGCACGTTGTTGATTCTCAAATTGTCCGCCAATTACCACCGAATAACCCGCTGGGAGATCGACTTCGCTATCAATTTTGGCACGTATATCGGCCACCACGCTCCCCATATCTCGGCCTTGTACATTGGCCTGAATAACGACGCGGCGTTGCACATCATCACGACGCACTTGGGGAGGACCCGACTGGAAGGATACTTGTGCAATATCGCCAAGACGAACCCAGGCACCGGTCGGTGATTGAATGCGTAAATCTGAGATAGCGTCTTGATCATCGCGATACTTTTGCTCGATACGGACATAAATATCGTAGCGTTCATTGCCATTGATAACCTGACCTGCGCTAACCCCACCGATGCCATCTTTGACTACTTCCATCACATCGCCGACCGACAGGCCAAAGCGAGATAACTGCTGTCGATTAGGTTTAATGACCAGCTGTGCTTCACCGGCAATTTGTTCCAGCGCGACATCTCGTGCGCCCTCAATGCCTTTAATCGCCGCCTCAATCGCTTGACCTCGTTCGGCTAAGACATCTAACTCCGGCCCAAAGAGTTTAATTGCCAGTTGCGCCTTAACGCCAGACAGAAGCTCATCAACACGGGTAGCGATAGGTTGTGAGAAATTGAGTAACAAACCAGGGAATTGTTCTAATTTACGTTCCATTAAACCTTGTAACTCATAACGGTTGGTAGCACTAGTCCATTGTTCTACAGATTTTAGGCCGATATAAATTTCAATGTTATTGACTGGCTCTGGATCGCCGCCAATTTCGGCGCGGCCGATGCGGCTTAGCGTATATTCAACTTCCGGAAATTCCATTAACATGGCTTCGAGAATAGGGGCGACCGATAATGCCGTTTCCAGACTCGACGATGGTGCTAATGTGGCGCGTAGATTAATGGTGCCTTCTTCCAGCTCAGGTACAAACTCGGTACCGATCTGCGGTACTAGCGCCACCGCTGAGAGCAAGAGTAAAGCCGCCGCCGAAATCACCACCTTTGTGTGTCTCATTGCGGCTGCTAAGCCAAGGCGATACGATTTGTCTAACGGCTTTAAGATAAAGCTTTCACGCTCTTTGACGCCGTTTTTGAACATGAAGGTAGCAAGCGCTGGCACGACCAATAGCGCCACCAGAATAGCCGAAACTACCGCTAAGATGATACTAATCGCCATCGGTTGGAACAGCTTTGCTTCAACGCCTTCAAAGCTAAATAACGGCATAAAGACCACCACAATGATCGAGGCGGCAAAAAATACTGGGCGGGCGACTTCTTTACCCGCTAGCTTTAGCGTTTGTGGAATATCGTTGAGCGAATTTTCGCCTGACTGAGTTTTGTTTAAATGCTTAAACATGTTCTCGACCATCACTACCGAACCATCCACCAGCATACCAATGGCTACGGCAATACCGCCGAGTGACATTAAGTTTGCTGACAGGCCAATCCACGACATAATCATTAACGCAATCGCGATAGAGATTGGAATGGAGATTAGTACCAAGAATGTCGCGCGCAGATTCATCAAGAACAGCGCCAGTACCACCGCAATAAAGATAAAGGCTAATGACAGTGCTTCAACGACCGTATCGACGGCTTTAGTGATTAAATCCGCCTGATCATAGAAAGGTTCGAAACGCACACCTTTGGGTAACGCTTGATTGATCATTGGCAAGCGAGCCGTGATCCCATCGATAGTCGCCTTAGTATTCGAGCCCATGCGTTTAAGCACAATACCGGATACCACTTCCCCTAACTTTTCAATATTGCCATCGCTATCGCGGCGAGTCATCGTAACGGCGCCTTGACGTATTTCGCTACCCAAACCAACTTTCGCGACATCGGCAATGGTGATCACCGTCCCTGAAACGGTTTTTACCGGCACTTGTCTAATTTCGGCTAACCCTGCTTCACCACTATTAAACCAACCTGTGCCGCGGATAACGAGTTGCTCTTGACCACGGTTCATGTACCAACCGCCGACATTCGCATTATTGTTATCCAGCGCATCAACCACGTCTTTCTGGGTCAACTGATAAGCGAGTAACTTACTCGGTTCAATGTTGACTTGATATTGTCTGACGTTGCCGCCAAAAGACAATACATCGGTCACACCATCAACGGGCATCACTAATAGCTTAACAATCCAATCGTTAAGACTACGTAATGACATCGAGTCATACCCTGAGTCTTTATCGGCAATCAGTAGGTATTGATAGACTTGACCTAGCCCAGAGGTATTAGGCCCCATGTTAGGGACACCAACACCGGCGGGGATCAATTCCTTGGCGGCCTGTAGTCGCTCAAACACCAACTGACGAGCGAAATAAATGTCAGTGCCTTCTTTAAAGACCACTGTAACACCTGATAAACCGGTCTTAGAGATAGATCGTACTTGCTCTACATCGGGCAAGGCATACATCACCGCCTCGATAGGATAGGTAATGAGTTGTTCGACTTCTTCTGCGGCTAAACCTGGTGCTTCTGTATTAACGGCAACTTGTACATTGGTAACATCGGGAAAGGCATCCAAATTTAGTTTAGGGATAACCATTGCTGATGCCGCAATCGTCGCGACTAATGCGATGATCACGACGAGTCGATTATTGATCGACCAATCAATTAATTTATTAAACATAATAGGGTGCTCCTCTTAGTGGCCGTGCGGATCAAATCCGCCTTTAGCAATCTCTGAAGCCACAAAAAATGCCCCCTGGGTAACTACGCGCGTGTTTGGTTTTATGCCGATGATCTGACGATAATCACCCAGTGATTGCCCTAGCTCGACTTCAACCGTAGTAAACTCTCCTGGATGATCTTCGACAAATACCGTCCAATCGCCATCTGCGCCGCGCATTAGGGCGGTCTCTGGTACGGCAATCACTGGCACTTGGGTGTTAAATTGAAAATTAACATCGACAAACATCCCTGAATGCAGGCTATCGTCTTTGTTTTCAACTAATAACCTAATGATTCGTGTACGCGTAATTGGATCGATGGTATGCGCTTCTTGAATCACTTTTGCATCATACTGCTGGCCTGAAAAGCTGATTGTCGCAGGTGTGCCTACCGGCAAGTTTAATTTTTTGTTCGGTGATACTCGTGCCTCAACCCACAAACTATCTTCATCGGCTAACACCATAATTTGATCGCCAGGCGCAACGCGCTGTCCCTGTGAGAAATCATCATTTAGTACCGCGCCGCTACGCTTAGCGACCAGTGTGTACTCACCTAAATTAGCGAGGTTGTTGTTGGTGATCTTCGCGATGGCCTGCTTGGTGAGACCAAAAGCCGTTAGACGACCTTTAGCCGCATTGTAATCCGTCTCACTTTTCAGAAGACGACTTTCACTAACCGTACGATTGCCCAGTTTCTTAACCCGCTGCCACTCACTATAAGCGACACGATAAGTGGCTTGGGCATCCGCCATCGATTCACTAAACAAGGTGACTAGTGGTTGCCCCTGCGCTACATGCTCGCCTAAGGTGGCATGACGACTGACTACCACCGATTCGGTACGCGGTGAGACAATGTAACTGGTGTAGCCATTTTCCTTAATTTCACCCGGCGCATAGACACTGCTGGCGTATATTTTTGGCGTTAGGTTCGACACGTTAATATTAGCCAAGGCCATTTTTTCTGGACTAAAGGTAACACCTTCTTCATGTTTCTGTGCTGCACCTTGTTCACCATTACTAGTTTCATGCCCATGTCCATCGTCGGCTTTTTCTGTGCCATGTGCTTCCTTAGCACCGTGGTCATGGCCATCAGCTGATTTCTTCTTGTTGGGTGTTGTTTCGATATGCTGATGTTGTTCTTGAACGTTAAGGCTGCTGGCGAGCGTTGCGCTTGATATTACCGCGATGCTCTGAGTGGGAAAAACTTGGCTGTTAAAGCTAGTGCTCGATAATGCGCTAGCTCCAAAGGTATAAGCATTGACTGTAATCGTCATACTAGCGCACACAGCGGCGCCGATAGATTTTAATGATAAAAAATTCATAGCTGTCTCTTAATTTAACAAAAAAGTAAGCAAGTCCAGCGCAAAAAACTGGCTGAATATGCGTAAAATCAAACGTAAATTAAGATATAGGAGGGCGTACTAGTTGCTCAATAAATGATAAAGCGGGACGTTCAAGATGGAAGTATTGATTGCTAATGTGCGATTGCACTATGGTTTGAGCATACAAGTCATTCGCAAACCATTGGGCGTGTGCGCCACTACAATGACCGCAATGATGACAATCTTTAATGCTGTGCTGACCTGGCGATGTGTCATCGAACAATTCGATATTGTCGCTATCATGAGAATGTTGGGTCTGAATGTGTTGCGCGTCAACCTGATGATTTATTTGTGGGCTAGCCATAGCTGAAAACGACTGCAATGCAATCGATAGTACTATTAATAAGCTAAGCCAACTGTTTTTCATCGCGATGATAACAACTTAATTCGAAAAATTCGTCAAAAATTTTACGTGTTCAGGTGTAAGGAGTCAATGGTTTATGCTTACAAATCAGCGACTGTACAAAATTTGGACTAAGGTCGTGCTAGATTGCAGCGCTTGGATATAGACTATTTACTTAAATACAGTACTAGCGTTTCTGTGCGCACTTGCTATGGTGTAGTGTCAAATTCATCGTATATTGGCTTTAAGCATGACAAAAGCACCGGTAAAATTGTTGAGTATTTTCGTTCTATTTTGTTGTTTATTACTCGCGCTAAACTTTGGTTTACGCTCTTCAATGGGTTTTTTACTTGATCCTATCTCAAAAACATTCGGTTATGGCCGTGAAGTCTTTGCGATGTCGCTGGCGTTGCAAAATCTTTGCTGGGGGTTGTTTCAGCCTGCAGCTGGTGCATTGGCGGATAAATATGGCAGCAAAAAAACGATTCTTGTCGGTGCGCTACTGTATGCGCTTGGTCTTTATGTTACGTCGATTGCCGAGAGTGTCTTGGGGCTGCATCTTGGGGCTGGCTTATTGATCGGAATGGGCATTTCGGGCACTGGCTTTGGTATTGTATTGCCTGCCTTGGCACGCGCCGTTGCGCCAGAGAAACGCGCGTTCGCATTGGGGCTTGGCACGGCGGCAGGTTCGGCGGGACAGTTTTTGTTGATCCCCGTCGCGCAGGAATTTATTAGTGGCTATGGCTGGCAAACCGCGCTGTTGTTGATGGCCGGTGGTGCATTAATGATGATGCTATTTGTCTCGGTTTTTGACAATGGAAAATCCTATAATTCAACGCCAATCGAGACATCACCACAGACGCTAAAAGAGGCATTAGCTGAAGCGACCGCACATAAACATTATTGGCTGTTGATTGCTGGTTTCTTTGTCTGCGGTTTTCAACTCGCTTTTATTACGGTTCACATGCCAGCATTTATTAGTGACCAAGGCTTTACCACGTCAGTCGCGGCGAACAGCCTAGCACTGATCGGTTTATTTAATATCTTCGGCTGTCTGCTATTTGGATCATGGTCGGGAAAATATTCAAAGAAAAAACTGCTTGGCATTATCTATCTATTACGCGCCATCGCGATTGCTGTGTTTATGCTGGTGCCAATGAGCACGACTAGCGTTTATCTCTTTTCGATAGTGACCGGTTTTTTGTGGCTGGCGACTGTGCCGCCGACATCAGGTTTAGTGGCACAGATGTTTGGCTTGAAACACATGGGGACGCTGTATGGTATCGTATTTTTAAACCACCAAATTGGCTCGTTCTTTGGAGTATGGCTCGGTGGTTATCTGTTTGACGAAACAGGCAGCTATGATGTGGTGTGGTGGTTAGCCGCTGGCATTGCGCTGGTGACCGCGATCATTCATGTCTTTATCGATGAACGACCCGTCACCAGAGTCAGGGCTGAAATGGAAGCTAGCGTCGCTAGCTAGTTCTTCGTTTTTTTTCTGTTAAGTCATTGACCCAAAATGCGTAGAGGTTATGACCGATGGCTAATACGACGGCACCGATAAATAAACCGATGATGCCATGTAAAAGCATGCCGCCAATTGCGCCAATGAGGATAATAATCATCGGTGTTGCGAGCCCTTTGCCAAGTAGCATCGGCTTTAACACATTATCAGACAAGGCCACGATTATCGAATAGATGGCGAAGATAATCGCCGGGGTGGTATCGGCAATGGAAAAGGCGATGGCTATTGCCACTATCATGGTTAAAAGCGCCGGCACTTGGATGATTGCGGTAATTAATATGGCTAGTGCAAAAATCCCCGGTGCGGGCAAACCGATTAGCTTGAATCCGATAAAACCGAAAAACGCTTGAATAATCGCGATTAACAGAATCCCTTTGACGACACTTCTAATGGTATTTTTCGATAGATTTAACACGGTCTCGCCGTTTTCACCTAATAACTTTTTCATTAATCGGGTCAGGGTTTGGGTGTTACCTTGCGCGTTATACATCAGTGAACAGGCGATCAGAAATGACACAATAAACACCGCTAATGTACCAGCGAGCCCTAATGAACTATTGAGTAGCCACACCGATTTATCGAGCACAACATCTTGATGCTGTTTGAGGTATAACGTGGTGTTTGTGGAGAGCTCCTGCCATTGAGTAAATATATTATTGCCCAGCAGGGGCCAGCCTTTAACTGATTCTGTCGGGGGCGTTATCTCAAAGGTGCCGTCCTTAATTTGCGTAGCAATCTCGAGCACGCTTTGAGCGATGGAGCTAAAGAGACTGTATGTCGGAATGATAATCGCGACGGTGATTGAGAGCGCAAAGAGTATCGAGACCGATTTCTTGCGCTGGCTCCCTAATTTATCAATCAGTGATTGATAGCTCGGATAGACCGCAACTGCGATGATAATTGCCCAGGCGACGATCGCGATAAAAGGTTTGAAGATTAAAAAACACCAGATGGAGAGCAAAAGAATTAGTACCAGTTTGATGTAATTATTAAAGATTTCACTATTGTTCATTGTGCTTCCTCTGATTATTGTTGGAACGATTAACTGGCGGTGATTGTGGCTGTATATTCCAGCCACCACCGAGGGCGAGATATAGCTTAACCATTGACTGTAATTGTAGTGTGTAGTTTTCGGATGCTTTTAGTTGGGCATTAAGAAAATCGTTGTGTAGATTAATAAATTCTAGGAATGAACTAACTCCTTCATTATATCTAACCCACGCTAAACCCAAGGCCTCTTCGGCGAGCTTGAGTTGTTGATTTCTCAACCTGAACTGCTGGCGATAGGTGTCGATGGCGACGAGTGAATCTTCCACTTCTTGCAGTGCTACTAGGTACGTTTTCTCATATTCGTCAACCAACTGTTGGTATTTTTGCTGCTCTATCTTTATCGCGTTATCGATCTTGCCATGATTAAAAATAGGGCCGATAAGGTTAGCGGCAAGCTCTGTCGCCATTAAACTCGATTCTAATAGGCTAAGCCCTGCATTGAGCGAGATAGTAAAGTTCGGATATTTCAACGCTTTGGTGGCTCCGATCTGTGCCAGTTGAGCACGTAACTTTCGATCAACCGTTAAAATGTCAGGGCGACGCTGAAGCAAGTTCGACGGTACTCCGATGGGGAACTCGGCCATCGATAGCTGCGCGCGTAACGGCCACACATCGGTGACGTTACCGGGTGGCTTTCCGATTAAGACACTAAGGCCATGCACCAATTGCGCTCGCGCATAACGGAGTGATAGCGCAAAAATCTCCGTTTCTTTTAATTCTACATTCGCTTGATTTAGATTTACTTTTGAAACAAATCCACCCTGATACTTCGAGTTAATAATATCCCGATAGCGGGTTAATGATTGATTCATATCATTCAAAATAATAACTTTGTTATCTATATCGCACAGATTAAAGTATAGCGTTGCTATCTGCGATACGAGCGTTGCGGTGACTTGCTCTGCGGCCATCTCCATCGCCAAATGACCATTTAACGCCGCTGTATTCTGATTTTCAAGCTGATGCCAGAGGTCTAATGTATAAGACACATTAGCCCCAGCGATGACGCTGTTTGTAACGTTGGTCGTCGTTGAGTTACGAGAGTTCTTAGCACTTATCGCATAATTGACCGTTGGGTATAGGGTGGATCGCGCCATCGCCAGTTGATATTGCGCTATCTTGATCCGCGAGAGGCTATTTTTAATTGACGAATTATCCGCCAAGCCTTGGTTGATCAAGGCGATCAATTGCGGATCTTTAAACAATTCCCACCACGCTACGTTCGCCACATCGGCGGCTGGTGTACTGATGTTATTATATGCCGCGCTTACATCCAACGTCGGCGGAGTGTATTGCTCCGGCGCATTGGATATCTGACAACCTTGCACTAAAAGTACAAGGGAAATCGACATAAAGAGCATAGTCGGTCTAATCATTCATCACCCTCCTTGGTCTGAAATAGTTAAGTAACTTGAAAGCAGTTACCACGTAAATAATGGCCACTCCAATGAAGATGACCCGTGATCCTACTGCCTGACCCGCGCTGCCTGTCGAGGTGGACACCAACCCCAAGATAATGACAAAGGTATTGAAGGCGGTATGGTAAACTGGAGCCATCGGTCGGGTGGAAAAAAGACCTAGCGCGAAGTAGAAAGCACCCGCTAAGCTGATTAAGACGTAGAGTAGGTAGTTGGGCGACATCACTAAAATATTGTAGGCTGCAATGGCAAGTAACCCGCCAAACAGATTGGCGATCAGTAGTGCGACCGTCTTTTTCGATTGTGCGACCAGCGGATCGAAGCTAAGAATGATCACAAAGATCAAGCTGGTGATGGCAGCGCTAAGGTTAAATAAATAAAATGATGCTACCACTGGCAGGACGACGGCTAATTGAGTTATCGCGAGTTGGTGGCTCGATGCTGCTGGTACGGGCGCGACGACGATAGCTGGCTGCTCACTGGGATGGTAGGGAATAAGAATGAACATCAAACTAATAACGCTGAGCGCGACCATCAGATTGATAATGAGGGCCTGCATCACCGCTTCGCCTTGAGCGGTACTGGTGAGGCACGTAAAAGGTATTACTACCAATAAAATCGCGCACAGTAGGCGAACGGGCTCAGGGACTTGGGTTAATCGAAACATCCAAAATATGGCGAGGCCGAGTAGCAGTAATATCACCAATGGATAGACAATCAGGTGATAACCGACAAATAAGCTGATTTGGCCGATGATAAACATCATTAAGATGATCGGCAGTGCCTTTTTCAGACTCATCGGCGGCTTTGCCTTACCTATAAACAACAGGGCTAGCATCGGGGTCAGATGCGACAGGCTATAACCGGCAGTCGATGAAATGATCAGGCACAGCGTTCCACTGCAAGCATACCTACATAGCGCAATGTCCTTTGTTAGCAACGTGCGAATTCTACTCAGGCGAGAAAATCGAGTTATGTTGAGTGCATACTCCGGTGATTTATCTGACATAAGAGAGGTACGAAAGGATGGTGATGCGCCAACTGGCAAGGCAATTTAAGATCGGGTGGTCGCCAGTGTAAATCACGATCTCGACCTGGCTTCCTTGGCGTATTCTTGCTTTTATTTCGGGATCTAAAATTTCGATAATCACTGGAAAGCGCTGGGGATCGCGCAGCCAACTTTGCGAGCTACTCACTTGGGGTAAAGTGCCGGGCTGGGCCTGTCCGGTACTAACTCCATAAGCGATGCTGCGCACTATGCCTTTACCGGTGTAACCGGGCGAAATATCGAAGATAATATCTACCTTATTATTGAGCCGTATGTTGGATAAATTGTTTTCTTTAAGATCCGCTTGAATCCACAGGTTTTCGTTTGATACCAGTGACACCAATGGCTGGCCGATACTGGCGAAATAGCCATTTTCGATATTGAAACTCTCAATAGCCCCATCAATTGGAGCGATAATAGTGGTGTAGGCGAGATCGAGCTGTGCTTTTTGAAGTTGTTTGAGCGCGGCGATGACATTTGGATTATCAGCCCCCGTTGGCCCTAGCGTCTCAATCGCCTGGTCGAGGTTTGCCTGTGCGGTAGCTACTTGTTCTTTTGCCTCAATAAAGGTGGTTTCCGATTTATCGGCATCCGCTCCTGAGAGGGCGCCGATATTATCCCTCATTACGCGCTGGGTTCGGTTCCAGTTGCGAGTGGCGCGATCGAATTTGGCGTTAGCGACCCCTAAGGTAGCCGAAGCCGCTTTTATTGAAGAATTTGCCGCGTTGACCGACTGAGTCACTTTGTCTAAATTGGCTTCCGCCACGGAGACCGCGATTTGATAGGGAGTCTTATCTATTTCAAATAGCACATCCCCACGCTCAACTTGGGAATGTAGCCCGACATTGACCCCTGTTACGTAACCACTGATCATCGGTGAGACAGCGAGTACCAGTCCTTTTACCGTGGCTTGGCTGGTGCTTGGAGTTCGGCGGTCGGACATCACGTACCACACAAAGATGATTATCGCGACAATCATCACCAATAAGCTTGATATCTTAGCTGCAGTTCTTGGGTTGTCATCTGGTTGTTGTTGTTGTTGTTGTTCTATTTTTTTCATGGCATTGGCTCGGTGCTTCCAGTAATGGTTGATTGTGGGGTGTGGTGCTGCCTTTTATTCTTGACGATGGCCTGTAATAGGGAATAAAGAATAGCCGTAGACCAGCCAATCAGCATGATGCCATTGATGGCCTCGATTCCTGACAGCAGTCGCCAATGCGAAGCAATAGATATGTCGCCGTATCCTAAGGTGGTGAAGGTAACAATGGAAAAATAGACCGCATCGCTAAGATTACTCAATTCGGTAATTTGCGGGGTGAACAGATAGACCACCCCCCAAATAACCGATTGTAAGAGATGAAGAGTGGTGAGATAAATCACCGAGCTGACGAGTATCCACACGACAGCCAAGTTACTTTGTATCCGTTGCAGATCATGAAATAGGTGCCGATACCAGCGCAGCCAATACACATAGGCGATCGCTTGTATCAACACATTGATACCAAGAATGGCGACACCTATTAATAATATTTTAAACATCAAAGCCTATATCCTGTAGTCAATACTGCAATTAAATGATGATAACGTTAACCGCTGGTCGAATTTATATCGCATAGAAGTAAGCTTATAAACTATAGACAAAAAAATCAGCAATATAGGATGAGGTATAGAGGTCGGACTAGTAGTGGAGCAGTTGGTTGTCACGATAATGACGCAGAGTCGGCCATCGCGTTAGTGCGACTGCGGTTATACCGCAGCGGCACATTGTGGCAAGGGGAAATAATTAGCTTAGTGTCGGGGCTCACTCACTTCGTCGAGTAAATAGATCAGCGATTGGTAGTCGATGCCGCTATGTTGAGACAGGCCAATCTCACAAGTCCGGCTGTTGCTATAACCCTGCTGGCAGGTATTTACCTGTTTGGCGAGGGGCGCGAGGGCGCTTTTATTGAGCGCCGACATAAAGAAACCTTTATCGCCAGCAAAGCCACAGCAGCTAATGCCATCAGGCTCGATGACTTCATTAGCACAGGAGCTCGCAATAAGGCGCAATGAATCGGCTATCCCTGCCTTTTGGCTACTACAAGTGACATGCAGCGCGACCGGCTGGTTTTTGGGTTTTATGGTCAGTTTGGGCAGTAAAAACTGGGCACAAAAGTCAGTCACCTCATAGATTGGTAGCTCTGTACCTAGCTCTTTAAGGCGCAAATTACACGGACTGGTATCAAACACGATGGGAATTTCCCCGCCATTGCTTATTCGGCTTAGGTTGTCCAGCAGCTGTTGTCCTTTGGCGTTAGCAACGTCTATTGCCCCTTTACTGTAAAAGGGCATGCCACAGCATAATTTGTCGACATCACCGGGCGTTATGACCTGATAGCCTGCCTTGTTAAACACCGCCCGAGAGACATCGGTTAAGCTGCGGTTCTCATCGCTATTGGCACTGGGTCCCATGGTACGACTCGCGCAGCTGGCGAAGAATATCACTTTGGGGCGCGTGTTATCAGTCAAGTCGCTATTGACGATATTATGATGGGACTTGGCCGGCCAGTGAGCGTGCCATAGCGGCAGTTTTCCTGCCGACAAACGATGGGTGGCCACGCCAATTGTGTTGACTGTTTTAGTCCCCAATAAGCGTGTCACCTTACCGTTAACATTAAACGCTAACGCCGCTCCTTTAGCGACCGTTGAAAAATTATCTGCTGACCATTTTGCAATGATTTGTCCAACTTTACCGACACTTTGAGCCCGAAGCTCTCTCACCAAGTCACCAGTGTTTATTCCGACCGGGCAGCGCTGGGCGCATAGTCCTGTCGCCGCGCAACTGTCGATGCCTAAGTGTTGATATTGTTGCTGTAGCTCACTAAGCTCGGCATGCTCGGCGTTACTCAAATTTTCTTGGCCGTTAAGCTGTTGTATCCTGCGCCATATCGCAATACGCTGGCGCGGCGTAAGGCTAAACTCTTTCGATGGACACACCGGCTCGCAGAAACCACACTCGATACACTTATCGATGATCGGGTTGGCTGCTGGCATCTGTTTGAGGTTCTTGATGTGGGCTTCGCTGTCATCATTTAAGATAACCCCAGGATTTAAGATCTGTTTGGGATCAAATATCTGTTTGATCCGTTGCATCACCTGATAAGCCGCTTCGCCCCACTCTAGCTCGACAAATGGCGCCATGTTGCGTCCGGTGCCATGCTCCGCCTTGAGTGAGCCGCCAAACTCTATCGCCACCAAATTCGCTACCTGATGCATAAAGTCATCGTAGCGCTTAATCTCTTGCTCACTGGCAAAGGATTGAGTAAATACGAAGTGTAAGTTGCCTGCTAATGCGTGGCCGAAGATAATCGCTTCATCATAATCAAATTGATCGAACAACTGATGCAAGCGCACGATACCTTCGGCCAGTCTTTCGATCGGAAAGGACACATCTTCGATGATCACCGTGGTGCCAGTCTCGCGCACTGCACCAACGGCAGGGAAGGTGGCCTTGCGAATAGCCCAAAGTTGCATGGATAGCTGAGCATCGGTGGTGAATTCAATGGACTCAATCGGCTCAAAGGAAGCAATGATTTGAGTGACGTTAGCAATATGTTGTTGTAATTGAGCCGCCGTTTGTCCGCGCGTCTCGATTAATAACGCGGTGGTTTGATCAGGTTGGTCGCAAAAGCGGTCGGGAAGGCCATCTTTACCTTTCACTGAGTTGAGTGCTCGTTGATCCATCAACTCTACCGCTTCCACTGGACTAGTACTGAGCGCTGTTACCGCCAAACAGGCTTGTTTGGCTGTAGCAAACAAAAACAGTGCGCTGGCTTTGTGCTGGTGATCTGGCACCGTCTGATAACTAATATCGGCAATAAAGCCTAGCGTGCCTTCAGACCCAATCATTAGGTGCATTAGGATATCGATGGCATCGTCAAAGTCGGTTAGGGCATTAATCGCATAGCCGGTGGTATTTTTAAGACGATATTTGTGGTTAATGAGCGCGCTTAATTCGCTATCTTGCTTAACCTGTTTAGCCAATGAGGATAACTGATCGAGTAGATGAGCGTGGCTTTGCTTAAAGGCCGCGATGCTAGCTTTATCATGGGTGTTGAGCTGAGCGCCGTCCGCTAATATCACGCTCATGTCAGCCACACTGTAGTAACTATTTTTACTGACACCACAACACATGCCCGAGGCATTATTGGCGGCGATACCGCCAATTTTACAGGTATTAATGGAGGCTGGATCTGGGCCTAACTTACGCTCAAATGGCAACAGATGTTTGTTGGCGTCGGCGCCGATAATCCCGGGTTGTAACCTAATGATTTGACCATCTTGGCTAATTTCAAAATTCGTCCAATCGCTGGTTAACATCAGCAACACCGAGTCACTGATCGCCTGTCCAGACAGACTAGTACCTGCCGCGCGAAAGGTAATTGCCACATCGTAGCGATGAGCAGACACAATCACCTGCTGCATCTGCTGCTCATTCGCTATCTTCAATACCAACTGCGGTACCAACTGATAAAAACTGGCGTCGGTGCCAAATGCGCGACGGCGTGTAATATCATCGATGATCTGTTTACTCGATAATATGATTCGTATATCCGATAGAAAAAGTGCGTTAACAGCCATGACTAGCCCTCATATTTAACCATTACCCCTAATGTACACCGATCGACACTGTTAAACTATTGGCATTAATGGTATTGTTTTTTTCTTTTTTTTACATAATGTATGGGGTTGAGATGGCAGCTAAGGCGGATGACTTAATCTTATTTGTGATGGTGGTAGAGGCGGGAACCTTTAGCAAGGTCGCGCAGCAGCTAGGGGTGAGTAACTCGGTGGTCAGTAAAAGAATTGCCCGGCTCGAGCAAGATCTCAATACGCCGCTACTCTATCGCACCACGCGTAAGCTCAGCTTAACCGATGCAGGCACCACGTTCTACGGCAAGGCGCGCCTGGCTAAGCTAGCGGTGCAAGAAGCACAGGACGCGATCACGGGCTATAGCGAAGATATTCGTGGCACCATCAAACTCACCATGCCAGTGGTGTCGTCACGCTTGGTGTTGAGCGAGGCGCTAGCCCAGTTTTGCCATGATCACCCCAACGTCAATGTCGAATTAACCGTCAACGATCACTTTGTCGATATCATTGCTCAGGGGTACGACTTGGCGATCCGCACCGCACAGCTCGAAGACTCCTCATTAATCGCCCGGCGTTTAATCGATTCTGATTGGGTGGTTTGTGCTAGCCCAGAATATCTGCAAAACAACGGCACGCCACAGACCCCGCAACAGCTAACCGATCACAGCTGCCTAATTTATACTTATGAGGGGGCTGGCAATGAGCAATGGGTGTTCAAAGACGATGGTCGCGAATACGTAGTGCAGCTGAGTGGCCGTTTTCGCTCTAACAACCTCAACTCATTGAGCCAGGCGGCGCTATCGCATTTCGGTATCGCTTATTTACCCAAAGCCCTCGTCTATGAAGACCTAGTCGCCGGTAGATTGGTGTCAATCTTAGTAGGACACGCCGCCAAAGATTTAGGCATCTATGCGGTTTATCCAAAAACACGCCAGCCAGACCAAAAACTTAAGCTGTTGGTCGAGTACTTCAGGCAAGCCTTTCAAGATAAGAAAGAGTATTTTTATTAGCCGGAGATTTAAGGTCATCGATATAACAAATGACTGGGAGTTATGCTCGCGATGATGGCACCGCTATTTCATTCACGGTTTAATACCAACCTAGCAAAGTACGAGATCATTTTTAACGGCCTAAATTGACGATGAAGCTACCGCGTCCTGCTAGCGCTCCTTACCTACATCCAGTAGATAACTACGTTATTTCTTTGCTATGGCTTGCTACATGGATAACGCAGTCAGCAGTTATCGAGAGTAACTACAACCATAAAGAAATTCCTCGCCTACCTGGATAATGGTGCATATGTTCAATCGGGACCTGTGAATATGTGCCCTACTCAATTTCACTCGTAAAAGTAGACTATACCCGTGAGCAATGATAATGCTGAAACCTGCATTTCCAATGCTCACGGGTATATACTTAGATTGGTATCAAAAAGAGTTTTTATTCACCTAATAACGGAAATAACTATCTCGCCTGCGGAAAGACGGATTAAATTACTAATGTTGCGTTTTTGTTAAAGCGCTCGCTAATGGTGGTTACTTACTATTAGTGATTAAATAAAAATACGACTTTATGGATCACCGTCACTATGTTTTTTTAGCTACACTGAACCCCTAAATTGGCCTAGTTTACAACCTGTTTACAATTAATTTACCACTATTAGAGTGATGGGGGAGGTAGGTTGATTAGCCGGCGGCTATTTATGGAGTATAAAGTCGACCAATTAAAACAAATAAAAAGAATAGAGAAATAACTTTGAAGCCACGCTTTCTTTGTCGTATTTGGCTTCTGATGATGAGTAGTAGTATTGTCCACGCTGAATCAGTGTGGGATAAGGATATCAGTCAATTTACAACCTCTCTAACATTAGAACAAGGCAGCAATATATATCACAGGGCGAGAAAACCTGAGGCTGAATCTGCATATAGATTGGCGCTGACTAATGAAAGCATCTCGTTATTTGAGGGCTATGGTGTGGCGCTGCCATTTTCTGTTAGCCATGTTGTGCATTCAAATATGGCTAATCTTGATCACACGGCGTATAAATTGAGTCCTTCGTTGCAAGTGTTCTTTTCACCAGACACGACCCTGATGTTAAAATCTGGAGTGACGAAGGAACAACTTATCAGTGGGAGTACGGGAGCTGAGTTATTTGAGTCAACATTTGAAACGTTGAATAAGATACAGCACCAGCTCATCGCCACACTACAGATCGGAAAACCACCTCAGCAGAACTCCTTTGCTATTAATGTCGAGTATCTAGCTAGAAAAACCGTTAGCCAAAACACATATTTGACTAATGAATCTCGTCAAATCAGCTCGCGCTATGGCTACCGTATTAGTGAAGATAGCTATGCACAAGTGAGTGGCAGCTATGCGTGGCAGCAAACGAATCAGCTAATGAGTAGAAGAGCCGAAGCAGGTCTTGGCTTTATCACTACTGTCGGCGGTAGTCATGAGCTAAACGTTATTTTAGGTACTTATAGACGAATTGATCGTCAGCAAACTGGAATGTTTTGGACTATCTCCGATCACTTGAGAATATCAGATCTGCTAACTCTCAATTTTACTACACCCAACGCTCGATACTAAGTACCGACATTTTGAATGCTAGTCAATTAACAACATACCAGCTTACTGGTAACTATCAACTAAGTCAGTCACATGGGGTTCTATTATCATTGGATCAACAACGGAGTGAAGTTAAAACCAATGGTAACTATAGTACTCAACATGGACTAAATATTTCTTGGAGTTGGCATGCTTTTGAAGGTATTCAAGTGAATAGCTACTTTAGATATTTCAAGTCGCATCGTTCTATTTTATTTGAGACACGCCGTTCTCAACGGCGACAAATCGGACTGAGAGTGGCGTATCAATGGTGAGATTTTTCTACGCCTTACTGTGTTCTCTGTGGGTTGTGATGGCACACGCCGATATATATCGCTTGGGGCCCGGTGATGCACTGCATATAACCGTTTATCAAGAAGACGACCTATCGTTTGTTGGGCAAATTAGTCAGCAAGGTTTTATCGACTTCCCATTGCTGGGAAATATTGAGTTAAATGGCAGCAGTCGCAGGAAGCTAAAGCTAAAATTGAAACCTTATTGGGCGAAAATTATTTGGTCAAGCCAAGTGTCTCGGTGCGAGTGACCACTTATCGCCCGTTCTTTATATACGGTGAAGTGCGTACTCCGGGAAGTTATGCCTATCAACCGGATATCACTATCGAGCAAGTTATAGCGTTATCCGGAGGACTTAAAGATCGCGCGTCGAGCAGTCATTGGACGATTCAACGAGGCTTAGATAAGAAGTTATTTGAAGTGTTAGGTGAGACAATTGTTCATCCTGGAGATGTCATCAAGATCCATAAGAGTTTTTTTTGATGCCAGATACTCAAGTAAACCTCACGAGTCAGTCCGACGATGAGATCGACCTATCCGAACTGTTGACGGTTCTCTGGCATCGGAAGCTGCTGATTTTATGTGTTAGTGTTAGCGCCTTTATTCTTTGGTTGGATATATGCTGACACGTTGCCTGATGTTTATCAGTCCAAAGCAACTGTATTGCTTAGCGGAGAGCAAGAAAACAGCTCGATAGCCTCGTTAATCCCCGGTGCTAGCAGCGCAGTCGACTTTGACACCTCGATTTTTTTGCTAAAATCACACCGTTTTTTAGATCTCGTAGTGAGCAAGTTGTCTATACCTACTAGCCTGACGAACAATCAACAGGAACCGTCATGGGGCGCTGGTGATATCGATAAAAACCTGTCGATCAGCCAAATTCCACGAACTAATTTACTTGAAATCTCGTTTGACAGTATTGCCCCGAAGTTTAGTGCACAACTAGTCAATGCTATAACCGCTAACTTCGCTGAATATCAGGCACAGTTATTACAGCCGAATGTTAAAAAATGATGGTGATTGGATAAATGAGAAAATCGCCCATATTCAGGCGAAAGGCTTTAACATTTTAGGGGAGTTACCAGAAGTCACCGTTAATCGTGAAAACGAACCCATCCTACAAGGTAGCGGTAAAGATTTTCAACGATATCAAGAGTCAATTCATTCTATTCGAACCAATATAATGATTGATAAGTCGTTACGTGATCAGCGACTAATCACGGTAACCTCATTAACGCCAAATGAAGGAAAGTCGAGCTGTTGTTTGCAATTACACGGTCTTTTTCCGAATTAGAGCGAGTGATAATTGTTGATGCTGATTTGCGTGCTCCATCTATTGCCGCCGCATTAGGGCAATTACCTCATCGTTTGGGGCTGTCCAATATCATCGCGGGAACACATACTTTTGAGCAATGTGTGTTCTATAGCGAAGAACTCAATGCCGATGTATTGTCGTCAGGGATGCGGCCCAATAACGCATTGTTGTTTCTATCTTCAAAGTGTTTTTCACAATTACTAACAACCTTGATTGGTAAATATGATTGTGTCATTTTAGAGTGTCCGCCGCTGCTATCAGTTAGTGATGCCTTGGTGATAGGTAAGAGCGCTAAAGGGGTAATGTTAGTCGCGGACGTGACCAAAAATAGCACGCCTAAATTCATGCGCGATATGCACGAGCTTCAGCACACCAATATTGACATCTCAGGTATAATTTTAAACCGTATCAAGATCGATAACGAGCAATACTATGGTGCATATTCGAAAAAAACACCTAAATCACGCTAGCCATGGAGCCGTGACCAATGATAATGCATGATTTTGGAAAATCGAAAAGTGTGCTGACTCTGCAGCTCTGTTGAGCTAAGGTAAGAATGGACAACGACTACGGCGTTACTCTCAATCCCAATATTGTGCACTAAATCTATACCTTGTAGGAATATATCCTTACGAGGTGTCTATTATGGCTATGGTAAAGAAACGTATCGCTGTAACTGCTCAATATCTGTGGTTGCGATCTCAACTTGCTACAGGAAACTATGCAAGTGAGTAGTTACGTTATTTGATTAGGAATGACCAGATCGGTTGTTAGTAAATTGGTAAGCTACACTTAAGTTATTTATCAATAAATTGTTTGCGATAGGTGGCTGGTGACACCCCTAACCATCGTTTAAACGCGCGACTGAAGTTACTTGAACTCGTAAAACCAAGATGCTCCGCCACTTGCACAATGCTCATTGTGTTGCTTTGCAAGTATTCCTTCGCCACATTTTTCCGCACACTATCGAGAATGTATTGATAATTTTTGTTGTCATGGCGTAGCTGTTTCTGCAAACTGCTGATGCTGACATTAAGTTCAGCTGCAACTGATAATTGAGATAGCGAGGCGGCGACAATATTTTTCAGAATGGCCTGATAGACTCTATCTTGAAAGCTGGCTTGCCCAGTTTTAATTCGGTATTGCTTCAGATTGTCGTCGCACAAGGTGGTCAATTGGGCACTATAGTTCGGTAAGCGCGTTAGTAAGGCTTGGTGGCAATAAACGATAATATTGTTTGGTGAATCGAAATGGATATTTTCACCAAAGACGTCGATATAGGGCGTTATATCATCCGGCTTTGCGCGGCGCATATAGACTGCTTCTATTAGCGGTTGCCCCCCCATAAACCGCGCCGGAAAAGAGGTGATGACCGCCATAAACGCATCGATAGATTCATCAGTCGGGGTACAAGAATTTGAACAATTAATCAGTTGCAGCTCGATGAGACTGCCTTTATCCACTATTTTTAGCTTAATTACGTCACTAACTACGTTGGAATATTTTCCCAATCTGATAATGGCGTCCTTGACGCTTTGACTCATGACGCAACTTGGCCCTAAGCTGTGTAACATCGCGGGAAAGGCATGCTTGGCTACAGTGAGTCCAAAGGCAGGATCGCTTGTTGCGATAACACAATTCTTCCACAATTGACCCATTCTCGGTAAAGCAATGCGTATATTGGCTTGCCCTAATGTCTGGATGTTGATATCCGCTGCAGCAAACACCTGCTCACTATCACAGTCATAGCTTTGTAATGTATTTTTTATAGCGATAGCCCAAGAACCAATTGTTGTGGGGATTTTGTATTTAGAGTCCAATGTAATTATTGCCTTAATTAGATTAACACCAACGTATGGCAATAAATTATAGTACATCCACTATATATGGGCGAGGGGTAAATAACGGACATGATAGCCGTGTTGGGCTATCATGTCCGGTGACATTAGCTAGAATCTTTACTAATTAAATTGGGCGCAAGCGTTTGTCAAATGCTTAGCTGCGCGCTTGAGGTTGTTGTTACGTAGTGAATTTCTTGCTTTTCTAAACTTATTGCTAACCTTGCGCTTAGTTTTTTTAGTAACTTCACCATGCGTGCTGGCCTCTTTTAGTGCACCCGTCGCTTGTCGAATTAAGCGTCTTACATCCTTTTTATCTGCCCTTTCCCCTAGACGGGTGGTGACATTATCGTGGGTGTTTTGCAAACGATTGGCTGCGCCGCAAGTGGCATCGCGCGCTAATAAATCAAAACGCTCGACCACATCATATTTAGTCACCCCACCGATATAGGGTGGTACCAATAGATTAAGCATCTCACGTAACGGTGCTGGCACCTCGGGGTTATCGACTAATTGCGTTGTGATTGCGCGTAGAATAACGCGGCGAAACGGCGAATTACCAATGGCTGTTACGCCTTCTGGGCTGGTCGATATGACGGCAACCGTTTCTTCAATCGCTGGCGTTGAGTTAATAATTTTACCCGTTTCGCGATCGATTAGACTCATGGTCATCGCCAAAGGCATAAAGAAGCCATTGGTACTGCCGTTATCCATATTTAGCCCAACTGCTGTTTGAATCATCACGCCATTTTCACCAATGCCCACCAAGTTTAAGTTACCAAATTTTGGGGTTACTTCTGCGCCAAGCACGCCTGTCATTAGACGAGCCAGCGGTTCAAGCAAGGGCAATATGAGTTCTTCTCCTTTAAAAGCGCCAGAGATTTCGGCGTTGTTAATCAAGACGGCGCTGGTACGTGCAGCATCCTCTTGTAGCTTAAATACACCGTTGGCATTAGAGGCAAATATCTCACCTGCGGTGGATGATACAGCGAGCGAACCAAAAACCTGTGCGCCAACGTCAACGGACCATATTTGATTACATTCGTTGTCAAAAGCCAGCACATTAGTGGTGTTATCTGCGGTATAAATACGCTGGCCATCGGCAGATATTGATGGTGTCGCAGAAGACCCACCGTCAAAAGGAATTAAACAATGAAAACTAAATGTTGCACTGTTTCCCTCACGAACTAAGTTGATGCGATAGAGTGCGCCATCTTCTGAGTAACCATCGTTGGGTTCTGAATCACCTGCGTGACCATCGTTGAGCGTACCGGCAACGTAAATTGCATCACTGTTAGGATCTACGCCATAAAAGTTACCGAAAATAACCCCGTTGCCCAGTAACACACTGTTTAATAAGCTCAATGTTGATTCACCTTCTGGTCCGTCAAACGTGGCATCGAACTCAGGTTGTGCTGCTGCCATCAGCGCAGTAAAACCGGGGGAGCGCGCCGACGGCACAGACGGCACCGCATTATATGGCGCTAGCTTAATGTCGAAACTACCTAGGCGCGTGCCAGTCTTGCGGTCAAATGCCATTAAAACGCCGCTGCCATATTCAACTAATATACTGTCACTTTTGGGATGATAACTAACCCCAAACATATGGGCGGTGATTGAATTGATTGGTGATCCGGCTTGTTCAGGATCCAGTGGGAGATTTGTTGGCGTATCCCACAGTTTTCTTCCCGTTCTCGCATCAAAGGCGATAACACTTTCATAGCCACCAGCATACAAGACTTCTTTGCCTGTATCTGGATCGTTTAACACAAACGGTGCGCCGCCTTGTCCGAGCTGGGCAGGTCCGTAATCCCACAATCGCTCACCGCTATCTTTATCTAGTGCAACTACAAGGTAGTTTGAGGTGGAGCCTTGTGCTTGATTGAAGAAAAACGGTGACACATACATCGTACCATCGGCGGAAAAACTGGGCCCTTCAGGTAAATAAAGATTGGTCTCTTTAGTCCATGTCGCCTCGAACACTGGGGCGTAGGCGATATTTACTTCATCGGTAGCGCGGATCCCGCCATGTAGTGTAATAAAGCGATCACCTATTGGGATAATATCACTGTTAAGTTCCGCTTTCGATGCGATACGATCCCCTTGTGGTACCCACACTGTACGCTCAGGATCTGTAGTTTTGTTTACCAACAAGGCATCGGATGCCGTTGCATAGCTTGATTGAGAAAATAAGCATAGCGTGGCTGCCATGGTTAGCGGTAATAGCCTTTTGTGCATATTAAATGTCGTTGTTTTAATTTTCATATAGACCTCAATAGTTATCATTGTATTACGTAGTTGGCTTAATGACTGCGTAAGTTTTCAAGTATGAGTTTTGCGCTAATTAAATGGGATTTCGCTTGGTGGAGTTGCTTTTCAATTGGCGAGATTTGTAGTTTACGCTTGCTGAGCAGCGTTTGTGCCTTGTTAAATGCCGCCTTCGCTTTTCTTATCTTCTTACGTGCAGCTTTCCTTGTTGACTGGTCAATGGTGTGGTCTTTCTTAGCCTGTTTGAGCGCGATTAAAGTCGCTTTTAATTGAATCGTTCCCCGTTGCAGCCAGTGCTTGGCAGCGATAGGCTCATGTGGAAAAGCAGCATTGGTACGACTGAGTAGCTCCAATCCTTGATTTATTCCGGCTTGTGCCTGATCTAATGCTGGCGTGGCGATTGCGACATCGGGTGAGTACTTTGACATCCCCTGAAACGTACCGCTATAAATTGCGCCATCAGGTCCTACCGTCGCCCCTGAAAATACCGAGTTTTCACAACTTTTCGGAAAGAATATCAGCACTGTGGAAAGCAACAATTTAACCGCTGGCTGTCCTTTGGCTGTTTCAAGCAGCTCGCCTGCATTACAAAACCTCTCCGACGCTTGTTTAAATAATGTTGACTCGCCGGTATCAAAATTTAGCCCGCCAAGTCCCCAATTGCCCTCTTGCTGTTCAATACCATAGATAAGATTGCTCGCGGTACTTAGAGCTGGGATCATGTTTGGCCAACTGACTTCGCTATTGGCCCAAACGGTGTTACAGGTTTGGGTTTTTGGATCCCAGTCAATGCGCTCAACGCCTTTGGGAGCAAACGCAGGGATGCCGCTAAATAGCGCGCCAAATAAACTCTTGATCGTCGGGTCGGGAATAACGTCGAGCAGCTTTTCTGCTTGGTCGGTGAGCAAATTGTTGACTAAGATAGCGGAATACCCACGAACACTAATCGATTGCTCCGATAGTGTTTTTGTCGCGTTATCATTGCCGTAGGTGACAGGGACCTCACAGGCAATACGACGGTCTTTACCCGGTAGCCCCTGCCAATCGGTGGGAATTTGGTCGCGCCAAAACAGCACAAGATTCATCAACTCCTGACCATCATGAATAGCAACAAAGCGGTCATCGTCATGAGCCTCACCCATTAATGTGGGTGTTGAGCCTGCGCCGGGTCCCAATCTAATCGCAGAAACGTTGCCGTCTCCCGCTTGATATTCTGCGCGCCATGATGGGCTTAACATTGAATCATGCGAATCGATGCGATACATCGCTTCGCTAGAAACAACAAAGATCCCGCCAGTTTCATCGGTTGAAATGCTATTTGAAATGATCTCAAGATCTTCAGAAGCTACCGTTGGATCACCACAAGCCTCCCCATTGATCGAGGTGAAGCGCAAGTTTTCAGCGCGCATCATATTTGGCTGGCGAGGCAGGGTGCCAATAGAGCCCTGCTCAGTAGCAAAAGCGATACGGCCGTCGTAGGTCATGACTAAACCGACCAACACGTCATCCGTGCGACAAAAAAACTCATCTGGCAATTTAAAGCGTTTTTTCAGCTCAATCGACGAGAACCTGTCTCCCTTTATTGCGTCGGCATAGATCTCGATTTCTTTTTCACGACCGACGATAAAATGATTATCACGGTCGATAAGGCTATAAGAACCTGTGATGCCGCCAGACGATTGCGGGGGGTTTTGTTCTCTATCGCTAGGCACATAGGTATCAATTACCTCGAAAGTATCGTGATCTACCTTGATGACGGGACGCTCGAACGAAAGTGTCGATACCCATAACGCGCGGCCACCATCGTTATATTCGCCAGTAAATGGCAAGCCAATGGGCTGGCCATCAACATAGATATGTTGCGCGATAATATTTTGATCTGATTGAGGGGCTGCGTGAGACGAAGATGCCTGCGCATAGCTGCCCATGTGTGAAACACTCCATGGCGAGGTCGACAAGTGAGGGTTGCATAGTGGTTCATCGGCGGCTAATGGAGTTACACACCACTCACTTTCTAGCGCGGTTGCAGCATTTACATAACTGGCAAAACAAAGTGAGATCACGGTCGATGGGATGAGAGAGACGATTTTTTTTAATGGGCTCATGACAATCTCCTATATGGTCAAATATCAATAGCTGCACATTTATCGACAACCTCGATGTTGCAACGAAAATGTGTCAGTGAAATGATTGTAGAGCAAAAAATAATCGATTAGTTATCCTAATCCTCATCATTTGATTCATTATGCGCGTCATGGCAAGTAGATTGGTTAGGTGCAGTTTACAGAGGCTGGTTGCTTTAAAAAGGAAGTTGGCTGGTGGGTCTATCACCTAGAATGAGCTTTAGACGCTCAGGCGGGCAAATGATTTAAGTGCTTGGAGTTGCCAGTATCAGCTCGTATTGGGGGAGTGGCTGTAGGACATAAAACCAATGAAATTACTGAGCTACTAAGGATGTTAGATATTGATAATAGTATTATTACACTCGACGCAATGGGATGCAGAGAGAACTTGAAGCGTGGTGGCATAAAATGGAACGCGAAGGTTTCTCAGGTGAAATATTCTTTCAACACCGCGATGTGAGTTCACGGCGCAATAGAGACAAGAACTTGCTGGCAATTGCTTATCGATAAATTGTGGTTAGATAAAAATATCTTGGTTTAAAAAGCATTATCAAAGTGACATCAGATGTCGTTGAAAAACGACAGCAAAAGAAACAACTGAAACATGCTGGTATATTGGTTCATTAGGTTCATACCAATTGCATTATCACTTTGTATTAAACTACATATTTTCTACGAAATGAAATGATTAAATACTGGTGTTAGTGGTTACTTTCGCTAAAACGCTTTAAAAAATGGTGGCCCCTCCGTGACTCGAACACGGGACCTGCCGATTATGAGTCGGATGCTCTAACCAACTGAGCTAAGGGCCGTTTTAGGCGACAACATAGCCCTTTGGACTTGACGGTGAAACGCTCGGAATTGGCATTGTAGTGTATCCACCTCACGTCATTAGCATCGCACTGCTATTGTGAAAATCCGACTTAGCAATGCAAATGTACAATGCCGAAATAAATAATTTAACCTAGCACGCATTAACGATATTGAGTAATTCGACATCTCAATATCGTGATTAAACTAGTCATTATTCGCCCAATTCCTTACTTAAGGTTTACTCTCAAGCGCCCTTTGCACCGAGCGATATAGAACACCTAGGGTCTTATCAAAAACCCATTTAATAATTTCATAATTGAGTTCCGAAAATTTATAAATGCTTTGTCCTGCGAAACTTAACATATGACCTAAAAGACCTAAGGTTTGATCTGCATATTGAGCAGATATTTTTACTATCTTGTCGAGCGTTCTAGCGATAAGATCATAAAATGTGAACGCACTACCGATACCAGCCTGTGCAACAATAGCGCTATAATATCCTGCATCTTTGAGTAATGTAATTAGTGCAGCACTAATACGATCACTCCAGTAAGCGCCGAAAGTGGCTTGATGGCGATCTTTATATTTTAAGCGCACGCTGTTAGTGAATATTCTTTCTGATTGCAATTGCAATACACCCCAATTATTGTGATTGGCTGAATTTACATATCCCGGACTGCCGTTGGCTCCCATAGAGTGAGCTTTGGGACTAAAACCTGAAGCGCTATCTAATCTATATTCAGAGCCGCCATAAGGTGCGTGCGTAAATGGCCATAAAGGGACTTTAGGAACAGGGTCTGCTCCATGAGTACAACGATAAATATTATCGATGTTATTGGTGGTCTTTAGCGCAAAACCGGACAACCCAACACGAGGAGAACCAAAGGTATAAAGATTCACCGTGCCGCCTAATTCAGATTTTAGCCAATCGGCCACTATACCCGCTAAAGCACCGCCCAAGCTATGTCCAACGCAATGAATACTGCCGCCAACTGAAGAGCCGCGTGCTGATTTAATACGTTCTCTGAGCGCGGATTTCATTGTTAAGAATGTTTTATAAAACCCCGCGTGCACCATTTCACCTGAGCAGGATCCTGTCAGTCCAAAATGTCCGTCAGTTATGCCATCACGCAGCCCCGCTGTGCCTCTAATTGCAATGACAATATCCCCTGCAAATGCGCCTTTTCCTTGACCAACTAACGCAAAGCCTGTTTTTTGATTAAATAAATGAGCAAAGAAGCCGCCGGATACGCCTTGCACTGGACCTTTAGACAGATCGAAGTTGAAATGTTGGTCAAGACCTCCACCTATCCGAAATACTGCTGTCGGCGTTTTGTCTTGTATATCATAGGAGGCTAGAGCAAAATTGGAAGCGATCTTTGGGGAAAGAGTCGGCATTTATTAGTCCTTATTTAGGGGGATATCGCTTTATTACCAGCGGCAAATACTGTGTACGAAATGACTTGTTTGAGGGTGCTCTATGCTGCTAAATTCAAGGCTAATTTCAGAGTCGTTTAGGTCACAATTCAATGATGAAAGTCTTTTATGAATAGCTTTAGCTGGTTTTATGCCAATTGTATTAGCAAACCATAATAAGAATTTATCACCATTTCTTTCTACTAAAATTATTTGACGAACATTTGATTCATCAAACATTGACCCTGGCTTTCTTGAGGTGGTATTGCGTTCTGGAAAACTGAAATTCCCATTATTGTCTGTGAATGTTTTCTCTATGGTTTCTTTATGATGAGTGTAGGTTAAAGATCTAATGACCTCCTGGTTAGGAAGTGGCTTAGCATTTAGGGTAATCCTCCCTACAACCTCGGGAGATAAATGAACATCGTATTTTTTTAACAATCCGAACATGGTGGGTGCGGCCTTGATGGTTGATAACAGCACAAGAAATAAGGCGATAAAAATAATAATAAGGAAAGTTTTTTTGTGTTGGATATTATGAAAATACTTCATGTATATTATCTGCTGCCCTGCGAATTAAAGTAAGGCTAGCAGCTAAAAATGATTCTTGCCAATTTTTACAAAATATATATGAGTCAGAAAACTAAAGGCATATTGTGTAATAAGATAAATGGTGGCCCCTCCGTGACTCGAACACGGGACCTGCCGATTATGAGTCGGATGCTCTAACCAACTGAGCTAAGGGGCCATTTGATGCTAAACAGACTTGTTTAAGCGGCGATAAGTATAAGCATTTTTATGGGCCGCGTCACCTACTTGCGACGTAATTTTTTTCAATCGCTTAAATATTCCTCAAAAGCTTGTTTTGACTCGGCTTAAGAGGTGAGTGACTATGGTTTTGTTAGCACTTTATTCTACCGAGCTAAGCTACTGAACTTAGCTATCGAGGTTACGCTGTGCGGGAATATCAGAAAAGTATTCTACCAGCTCCATTTCGTAACCGTCGGGATCGATAAAATAGATGTTTTGACGGTGTGGCTCAACGTTTAGTTTACTACGTGGTTTAAAGCCAGCGTTGGCCAGTCGCGCTACAGCTTCGGTTAGGTTGTTGGTACTAAAAGCAAAGTGCGCTAATCCGACGGTATGTCCTTGCAACTCTCTGTTGTGTCCTGTACCGCTGTCATTGAAGGTTAGGAATTGATAGTCATCGCCAAGGTGTACCCAGTTTCTCATGGTGCCGTGCCAGTCTGAGCGACCTTTGCTGCGGATGTGCCAGTGTGGCGCGAGGGCTTGGTAGAAGGCCAGTGTTGCTGGAATATCTTTAACCACAAGATTTAGATGTTCGATGGTAAGCATAATGAGCTCCTTAATATACCCGTGCTACCTGGAAATGCGTGATTTCAGCAAGTCGAGAAGCGTGCCAAATGCTAGGCTTAAAATGAGTGGTGTGGTCATTCCCCACCTTCATTTTATAACGACGCAGTTGGTCGCTTATCGCCTCGCCCTTCGGGAGTTTCGGTAGAAAGCTATTACGGCGTTATGATTCATAATCAGGGAATAACCATTAATTACAAATCATGCCTTGTACTAGCATCCTACCCAAGCTCTGAAACCTGCATTTTCAAGTCGCACGGGTATCAATGTCTGATTGATTTAAACTGTGGCTAGGTTAAAACCTCAAGTTAACTTGAGGTAAAGTGTTTTTTTAGTTATTGTTAAAATAATTGAAGTTAGTTGGAGGGCATTAATATGCCGCATTCACCATTAAGTGTCGGGCAAGTGGCCAAGCGTTGCGGTGTTAAGGTGTCCACCTTGCACTTTTATGAGCACAAAGAGCTTATTCATAGTGTGCGCAATGCGGGCAATCAGCGCCGCTATAAGCCGGAGACGTTGCGCCGGGTGTCGGTGATAAAAGCGGCGCAGCGGCTTGGTATCACGCTAGATGAAATAAAACAGGCGCTAGCAGGACTGCCCAATAATAGAACACCGGACAAAGGGGACTGGGAGGCGTTGTCTAGAGAGTGGCATGCGTTGCTTAATCATCGCATCAAGCAGCTGGAAAATCTGCGAGAATCATTGTCTAGCTGTATTGGTTGCGGTTGTCTGTCATTGAGTAAGTGCCCGTTGTATAACAAGAATGACTATTTAGCGGATGATGGCAGTAGTGGGGCTGTGTTGCTTGACCGTAAGAACTGCGGTGAATAATTGGCGCTGCTTAGTTTTCGGGTGAAATGTCTTGGGAGATCCCCGATAAAAGACTTCGGGGATAATGGAATGGACCCATCCTACTTTACTATCGGCTTCGCAATGGGCCATGACGGGGTATTTTAACTCGAGGATGACGGAGCCTTTTAGTTCAGGAATGAGATAGTGTTTTCATTCGGGATGGCGGGGTATTTTAATTCGGGGATGGCGGTACTTTTATTTCTGGAATAGCTGGACATAAAAAAGCCGCTAACCTCATAAAGGTAGCGGCTTTTATTGTCCTATTAGCGAGTGAATTACTCGTCTAGGAAGCTTTTAAGTTGTTCTGAGCGAGAAGGGTGACGTAGTTTACGCAGTGCCTTCGCTTCGATTTGACGAATACGCTCACGGGTAACGTCAAACTGTTTGCCAACTTCTTCTAACGTGTGGTCGGTATTCATGTCGATACCAAAACGCATACGCAATACTTTCGCTTCACGTGCCGTTAGACCCGCTAGTACATCGTTAGTCGCTAGTTTTAGCCCTTCTGATGTAGCCGATTGTAGCGGTAGTTCAAGCGTTGTATCTTCGATGAAGTCACCTAGGTGCGAATCATCATCATCACCGATAGGGGTTTCCATTGAGATTGGCTCTTTAGCAATCTTAAGCACTTTACGGATTTTGTCTTCTGGCATTTGCATGCGTTCAGCT
>Ga0209395_1001443_pt1 | contig 33226 bp, 33 predicted proteins | sample GOMGulsemesocosm_3_FD_184635 | JGI IMG/M metagenome (GOLD analysis project Ga0209395, IMG submission 184635) | Methane-oxidizing microbial communities from mesocosms in the Gulf of Mexico - GOM9D Gulf of Mexico (SPAdes) (version 2) | ecosystem: Environmental > Aquatic > Marine > Cold seeps...
AACTTTAGTATTGATAATTGACTGTGCCATGTTGATCGCTCCTCAGGGTTATCTGCTTTATTGCAGTAGATGAACTTAGAATATGACAAAAAGCTAAATAGATATAATTAATTGATTTTATTGTTACGATAGAATTTTACTATCACACAGTTCCCCGCTTACTCTTTCTGACATAAGCCCACAAATTATGACTAAAAGGCAAAAAAGAATCTTTTTTATAGATTGACTAGATTATACTTCGACGCTTGAATTAAATGTCGTTACTACTGTCTATTATCAATATATTTGTTTGTTATTTATACAGTTTATATTTTGATCAGCTTTGCGCTTAATCAGCCAAAACAGCTGATGACGACGAAACATGTTTGGAGTTATTCGTTTAAATGGTTCAACAGAACAACGCTATTAAAGATGTAGAAATTAAAGGCAGCCTTTTCCCTCTGTCCATATTACAGCTAGAAGATGCAGATTTAAGCGCCCTCAGCGCTCAACTGGAGAAGAAGCTAACACATAGCAAAGATTTTTTTTATCGCGCGCCGCTGGTCATCAATATCGAGAAAACCCACGGTGCTCTTTTTGACTTCGCACAACTAAAACAAATACTAGAATCTCACCATTTTATTTGTGTCGGCGTCAGTAATGCCAGTGCAGAGCAAACGGATGCTGCCAAAGAAGCGGGTCTGGCCATCTTAAAGCAACCCAGAGCCAGCGCTGAAAAAGCTTCAGCAGCACCCACTGACACAGAAAAATCTAAGGCATTAAATAGTGAAGAGACACCAGCACCTAGTAGTGATGTAGCTACCCCCATTAAACTTGCCGCTAAAATAGTCAGACAGAATGTGCGTTCAGGCCAGCAAGTCTACGCTAAAGATGCTGATTTAATTGTTATCGGTTCGGTTGGAAATGGTGCTGAGGTCATTGCCGATGGCAACATTCATATCTACGGCCAGCTTCGAGGGCGTGCAATCGCCGGCGCATCTGGCTCTGAAGATGCCATTATTTACTGCCAAAAACTAGAGGCAGAACTGGTGTCTATTGCCGGAAGTTACTGGTTGAGTGATCAGCTGCCGGAAAACATTTGGCAACAATGCGCCATTATCAATTTTAATTCAGAAAAATTAACAGCACAGCCAATAGGCCAAAACGGTCCTAAGTCATAAACTGCCCCGTAGCAAGAGAGTTCGTCTTCACTATATGAAGCTAGGTAGCTAAATTGAGCAAGGCTCAATATCTATCGCAACAAGCTACGGGAATTAAAACCATGATGATTCAGGCTGTGCCTAATTCATCACTATTAAGGAAAATCATGTCAAAAGTTATTGTAATAACATCGGGAAAGGGAGGTGTGGGTAAGACCACCTCCAGCGCAGCTATCGCTACAGGCCTTGCTTTGAAAGGGCATAAAACAGTCGTGATTGACTTTGATATCGGCCTGAGAAACCTCGATTTAATCATGGGCTGTGAACGCCGTGTCGTCTACGATTTTGTCAATTTAATCAATGGCGAAGCCAACCTAAGTCAGACCTTGATTAAAGACAAAAGAGTTGAGAATTTGTTTATCCTACCAGCCTCGCAAACGCGTGATAAAGATGCTCTTACCAAAGCAGGTGTTGGTGAAGTCATTGACCAGCTGCGCGAGCAGTTTGAGTATATTATCTGTGATTCACCGGCAGGCATTGAAGCGGGCGCGATGATGGCACTGTACTTCGCTGATGAAGCGATAGTAACCACTAATCCAGAAGTATCATCGGTACGTGACTCCGATCGTATTTTAGGTATTTTGCAATCTAAATCGAAGCGCGCTGAAGAGGGCCTTGAGCCAATCAAAGAGCACCTTTTGATTACCCGCTACAACCCTAAACGCGTTGACGAAGGTGAAATGCTCAGTGTCGATGATATCCACGACATTCTAGCGCTCAAATTATTAGGTGTTATTCCGGAGTCTCAAGCCGTTTTAAAGGCGTCAAACTTAGGTACTCCGGTGGTACATGATACGCAATCTGATGCAGGCCAAGCCTACTCTGATGCGATCGATAGATTACTCGGTGAAGATGTCGAATTAAGATTTATGAATGTTAAAAGAAAAGGTTTGTTCAACCGCATATTTGGTACCTAATAATGGCTATTTTTGATTATTTTAAAAGCAATAAAAAGAAGACTGCCTCACTGGCAAAAGAGCGTTTGCAAATCATCGTCGCACACGAGCGAAAAGGAAGAAATACCCCGGATTACTTGCCACAGCTAAAGCGTGACATTATGGAAGTCGTCTCAAAATATGTGAAAGTGTCGGAGCAAGACATCACTTTAGAAGTCGATAACGATGGTGGTCTCAATGTATTAGAACTCAATGTGACATTAGCCGATAAGTAATTCTCAAGCCAATAAAAGTAGCGAGCATCCTCAGCTGCTTTTCTTTACTGTCATAATCCGCACACAATTCAACCTAGATTCGGCGATTGAGCGCGAAAAAGGAGTGCAAGCAATTGGTGTGCATAGGAAACTATAAAATTTTGTAGTCATCTTATTGGTGAAGAGAATATTTTATCGATTTCTAGGTGCATCAAGAACTTGTGCTTTCTTTCGTGATTCAACTGCTGAATCTAGGTTCAAGGCTATAGTTATAGCGGTATAAAAAATCTTGGGCAATGAATTAGGTTATAACTTTATCTTGACTGCAAGTTGTTATAACATAACTTTTATAATTATCTATTCAAATCGGCACAGATGCACTCAACCTTTCACACTAAGATAACCAGTTGCTTACTCGCTCTACTGCTATTGTTATCAGTGCAGGCGAGCATCTATCACAGCGTTGATCTTGACGAAAAGCACCACAGCGAGCACCACTGTAGCTTATTCCAGAGCTGCAGTCAGCTAATGAGTGTCAATATGCCCGTCATCGCGGTCATTTTTAGTACATTCATTCATGCACCATCCTCTGCTATTCAACTCCCTCAAATAGACGCATTAACAGCGCGTGTACGCGGTCCACCAGCTATTCTCTTTCCCATATAAACAATTCGTTCTATTACCTAAAAACCTTTGAATAGCTCGACGTCTCATATTAAGCCGTCTTCTATTTGCGCTGGTCCATTTTTAATTCCAAGGGAAAATCATGTCTACTCATACACACTTTAAACGCGCTGTTATTGCTTCAGTGGGGATATTCACATCTACACTTTGTCTTGCAAGTTCTGAAGCTAATCAAAAAACGGTTCAACACGATGCTCATCAGCACGGCCAAGTAGTGCTCAATATAGTGCAAGAGGCACAGCAATTACTTGTAGAGCTAGAGGCCCCTGGTGCTGATGTTGTTGGCTTTGAAACACTTAACGGTGATGAACATCAACAGCACCTGCTCGCACAGGCAATCGAAACGCTCAATCAACCCGCTAAGCTATTCACTCTAAGTAGTGCAGCCAACTGCAAACTGCAAACATCGAGTGTCTCTCATAATTTCGAGCAACACAGTGAAGAGTCTCATGATGAACATAAGAAACACGACGAACATGATGCGCATAAAAAACATGAAGAACATGAAGAGCATGAAGAGCATGAAGAGCATGAAGAGCATGAAGAGCATGAAGAGCATTCTGAACACGGCAGTTTTAACGCGCAATACTTATTTCAATGTGAGCACATTGAAAAGCTTTCAAGTGTAAAAACCCAGTGGTTCAACCTTTTCCCAGCGAGTGAGTCCATCAAAGTACAACAGCTCACCGATAAAGGTCAAAACATCCACCTTTTAAGCCGTGACAACCCTGACATCGGATTTTAATTGCCACGATTTCAAGATCTTCAAGGAGAGGGGGCTTAATGGCTCCCTTAAAAATGCGATGAATATTATAGAATTAAACAATTTGGCCTTTAGCTGGCCAGGCAGTAAACAAGCTTGCCTCGAGATAGAGCAGTTTTCACTCAAACGTGGAGAAAAACTCTTTATCAGCGGAGCCAGCGGCAGTGGAAAATCCACCTTGTTGGGTTTACTCGCCGGAATACTAACACCCAGCACTGGCAGTTTAAGTATTCTACAAACTTCTTTTGGCGACTTAACCAGTATTGCCAGAGACAAGTTCAGAGCGGACCACATTGGCTACATTTTCCAGCAGTTCAATCTGATCCCCTACCTTAGCGTTATCGAAAACGTACTGCTGCCCTGCCACTTTTCTAAGGCGCGCCATGTGCAAATAAAACCAAACCCACACACGCAAGCAAGCGATCTATTACAACAGCTGCACCTACCTAAAAGTTGTTTGGATAAACCTGTCACGCAACTAAGTATCGGACAACAACAGCGCGTCGCTGCTGCTCGCGCACTGATTGGCAACCCTGAATTAGTAATAGCAGATGAGCCAACCTCAGCGCTTGATAGCCAATCTCGCAATGCCTTTATCCAGTTGTTAATGGAACAGTGTGAACGCACCGGGGCCAGCTTACTGTTTGTGTCTCACGATGAACAGCTACAGAGCCATTTTGACCGCCACCTTGCCCTATCAACCATCAACAAAGTGGCGCAGAACCCAGATGAATATCTATAAACTCAGTTACAAAAGCGTCATGAACCGACGAACAACGGCCATGCTAACAGTGTTTACTGTGGCTATTTCAGTATTGTTATTGCTGGCTGTTGAGCGTGTTCGTGTGCAGGCTAAGCAGAGCTTTGCCAATACTATCTCCAATACTGACCTCATTGTAGGCGCACGCTCTGGGCAAATTAACTTATTACTGTACTCCGTTTTTCGTATTGGTAATCCAACCAACAATATCGACTGGAAAAGCTACCAACAGGTATTGAAAGATCCATCGGTGCGCTGGTCTATCCCTATTTCTCTCGGTGACTCACATCGCGGTTTTCGTGTCATAGGCACCAATCAAGACTTTTTTAAATACTATCAATACGGTCGAAAGCAAGCGCTGACATTTAGCACAGGGAAGGCTTTTGAAGGTCTTTATGATACCGTTATTGGCGCACAAGTCGCAAAAGAACTCGGTTACACGTTAGGCAGTGAGATAGTTATCGCTCATGGTATTAGCGATAAAAAGTTTAACCGCCACAAAAACTCCCCTTTTATTGTCACCGGCATTCTAGCCCCTACTGGTACTCCGGTAGATAAAAGCGTGCACGTATCGCTATTTGCTATTGAAGCAATTCATGCAGGTGGTGCCCACAGCGTTAATACGGATCACAAGGCTCTGCAAAAGCAGCTGCAGCCAAAGCAAATCACCGCCTTTATGTTAGGGCTAAAATCAAGAGTACAAAGTTTCTCACTACAGCGAAAAATCAATACTTATCGCGCAGAGCCGCTTAGCGCCATCATGCCTGGTATTGCCTTACACGAGTTGTGGGGCATCATGTCAATTGCAGAGCAAGCCCTGCAAGGCGTCTCTCTATTTGTATTGGTCGCTGCGATGCTAGCCATGCTCGGTAACTTATTGAGCAGTTTGCAAGAGCGACGCAGGGAAATGGCCATATTGCGTGCCATGGGCGCACGACCAAGGCATGTCTTTGCACTATTAGTCAGCGAGGCAAGCTTGCTCACCTGCTTAGGCATTATTTTAGGTATCAGTCTGTTGTATCTGTTTATTGGTGCCATGGCCCCTATTCTCAGCGCCCAATACGGGCTGAACTTTGAGATGAGTGCATTGAGCCAAACAGAGTGGCTACTGATTGCTCTAGTACAAATATCGGGAATTTGCATTGGATTTATTCCCGCCATTAACGCCTATCGCAATTCACTTGCAGATGGCATGACCATTAGAATATAAGGTGTAATATGAAAAGAATAATGACTTTACTATGTAGCGTATTGATTTGCCTTCCTCTGTACGCCCAAGAAACCCTGTTGAGCTGGGAAGATCTCATCCCCGTGAGTGAAAAAAGCATTATAGAGGCCTGGATGGCTAAACAAGATAGCTTAGAGGCCGATCAATACAGCGAAGAAGAACCGCCACCATTAGGCGCTGTGCGCACTGATTTAAACGGACAAATGATCAAAATAGCCGGATTTGTGATTCCTTTGGAAGGCGATGATGAACAAATCACTGAGCTGTTACTTGTACCTTATTTCGGCGCGTGCTTTCACGTACCTCCCCCGCCTGAAAACCAAATTATCTACGTGAAATTTGCCGATGGTGTGACGTTAACAGAACTTTGGGATGTTATTTACGTGGTCGGCACATTACATGCTGAAAACATATCTCATGAAATAGCGCAAATAGGTTATACAATGCAGGGATTAAGAACGGAGGTATATAGCGAATAAAATAATCTAGTCTTAATTTTTATGACGTTCAGCAATATTATTGAGCGCTGTCGTTTTAAGGCAGCCTCAAAAGCGTGTCACACTTGTCTAGCGCAATGACGCGTTTGTATTAAATATAATGGTGCAAGCGAGGATTAATTTTCATAAGACCTTGGTAACAACAGGTCTTATGACTTGAGAGTTCAGCATAACGACTGCATTCGCTACATTATGCTGAGGTCTCTACTTAGAACACGAGATTAAAAGCTACTTTAACTTTTAAAGTAGCACTACTGCAGTTTATTGACAGCAATACTGAGACCTTCCATACCGTTATTTATATCTTTAAAGATTCCTTCTACCTGAAAAACAAGATCACTGCCTTGTTGAGATTTTGTTTGTGTTTCAATAATATTTTTAGATAATGTGCTAATTAACGCCGTATTATTTTTAACTACATCAGAGATCTCTGCGGTTGAAGAGCTCGTTCTTGCTGCCAGTTGCCTTACTTCATCAGCTACAACTGCAAAACCCCGGCCTTGCTCACCTGCTCTAGCCGCCTCAATTGCCGCATTTAAAGCAAGTAAGTTGGTTTGATCTGCTATCGCCGAAATCGTACTAACAATATTATTTATTTTGTCGGACTCTTGGTTGATAGCAGAGATGTTTTTTGCGACGACTTCTACGTTGTTGGTAATATCGTCCATAATGGCAACACTTTGCTTTATCACCTCTTGGCCTTTTTGGGTAACTTGCTCTGTTTCCGTTACTGTTGAGTGCACGGTTTCAGAGGCATTTTTAATTTTTGTTACTCTCTCTGTGACATCTGCAGCAAACTTAACAATACGTACCAGTTTTCCCTCACCATCAACAATAGGGTTATAACTGGCTTCAAGCCATAGTACGTTGCCGTGAGCATCCCTTCGTTCAAATAAACCTTGAATAAATTCGCCCTTATTTAACTTTTGCCAAAAATTTCTATATTCATTGCTTGAAGCAAACTCTGACGGGCAAAAAATCTGATGGTGGCTGCCTTGAATATCAGTAAGTTTGTAGCCTGTTGTTTGGAGAAAATTATTATTTGCGTCAATTATGGTGCCATCTAATTCAAAAGAAATAGTGGCAGTTGAGCGTTCGAGAGCTTGTAATATACCATTTTGAATATTGGCTTTTTCAACATGCTCAGTAATATCACTGGCAATTTTCACCACTGAAGTGATGTTGCCCTCATCATCTTTTACCGGATTATAACTGGCTTCTAACCAAAGTGGGCTGCCGTCTTTTTTATAGCGTAAGAATCTATCACTAAATGATTCTCCTGCACCTAGCTTTCTCCAGAATTGGCTATAATTACTGGATTTTGTGTAAGCACTATCGCAAAAAATGCGGTGATGCTTATCCACAATCTCATTTAGAGAGTAACCAACAGCATCCAGAAAGTTACTATTGGCATCTAAGATCGTGCCATCAGTCTTAAACTCTATTAACGCCACAGAGTTTTTTAAACTGTCCAATATGTGTTGTGATTTTTTTGCATTTATTTGCTCAATCGAAGGCGGTGTACTCACCGCTTTCCTATTAAAAAAGAACCCCATACTCCACCCATTAATCTATCAAAAACAACCCATTATATTTTGAAACCATCAAGCAAACAACAATCTAGTGGCACTATAAATCTGACTAATTTTTAGAGGTATAATTCTCACCATAATTAATCAGCTGAAACCTGAGCATAACAACGGCACTTGATCATCTTGCATTCGCTACGTTAGGTAAAGGTTTCCTTATTCTATGTATTAGCGGTTTAACTAAATATAAAATGACTTATACAGTCCATGCTGAAAACATCTTGATAAACACAACAGAATCAGCTTCACTATTTTCTATTTAGAGGATAGTAAAACTCAAATTTAAGCCCTATACGCGACCAAAATTCCAGGTTGATTATGGCAAGCTTGATCTCTATCGGTTTGGGTTATGTCTCAAAAAGGGAGTGAGCAGCAATAAGACAGAGAAACATCTGCGAAATGCAGAGTTAGTAGCCCCGATTTTAGTGTACTGTGTCCCCCGTTTATGGGCATTACTGGAGAAAATGAGAATTTTCTGTAAGCCAATCAACAGAACATCTGTGCGCGCGTTGTTGCGTTTATCTGCAAAAGCACGCAATTTCAACAACCTCATGATGCCCTTAATGAATTTCACTATAATTAATGTCGTGGCGAAAGTTCCATTATCCAATTGGTTTCCCAACTATTGCCGCCATCTTTAGAAAACGCTTGCTCCCATACAGGAGCTGTTGGGTTCTGCAAATCCCAAGTAAATCTCAACTTTACTGGAGTCCCTTTATATTCCTCCTCTGTATAAAAGAGACCTTTTCCAGCGACGAATTGGCCAATCACCGGTTTATCAATCACATCGGGAGCCCGGCCATCTAGCCACCATATTGCCCACTGCTTTGATTTCTCATTATAAGAGCGAATAGCCATAGCACTGAATGTAGCGTCTGGGGACTCCAGAGTATGCTCTTCAACATTACCATTACCTGCAAGCGTTTTGATGGCAGATGAGATGCCCGAAAACGCTACCCACTCATCGCATCCATCTAAAATGTTCTTCAAACGCCGATGTTTAATATTCCAGTCGCCAATAATAAAATCAAAATCACTGGCGGCACTGCACACCAATTCACTGTTATCTTGCTCTTCTACATTGTTATCGCCCATTGCGCTTATTTCTCACCAAAAGTTAACATTGAAACATAAGAATATAGATTCTATATGTCACTCAATTTAGGCAGTATATCGACACAACTGACATTTTATGTCATATTTAATTATGCAAAGAACCAATACAAATAACCACATGCAACGGCTTGATACCCTGGCAGGCATGTTGAAATCAGACGATTTTTTAACCGTAAAAGATCTAGCAAATAGTTTAGGGGCTTCTACGCGCACTATTTACCGTGACATCAACATCCTAAGAGATAGGGGGTTACCTATAGATGCAGATAAAGGCAGAGGTGGCGGCGTAAGGTTACATAGGAAATGGGGACTCGGGAGATTAAGTTTAACGGATCACGAAACCATTGATCTTCTTATAAGCTTGGCGATATCTGAAAAAATGCATTCCCCGCTCTTTATGGAGAACCTCAAACCCATTCGCTACAAACTAATGGCACTACTATCACCTGATCAGAAATTAAAGGTCGAAAACTTACGCGGACGAATTTTAATTGGTAGCTCAGCCTCCCCTATTGTCTTATCATCCTATGAGCTTTCACCCCGTCAGCAAGCCAGCGAATTGTGTGCCGCATTTTTATTTCAACAACAGCTGTCAATAAACTACAGCGATGAAAGCAATAGGATAACCAAACGCACCATAGAGCCCCACTATCTCTATCTTAATTATCCTGTTTGGTACATTTTAGCCTGGGATCATTTGAGATCGGGGTTTCGTACTTTTAGATGTGATCGTATATTAATGCCACTTTTGATAGAAAAATCATTCAAGGTTCGACCTTTTACAGATTTCACCCATATGATCAAGACAGACAACCCTATCTTGCCTTAATTGCATCATTAGCTAGACGTTTCAAATAAATGATCTAAATACACTTGGGTCACCTGGTTTAATGGCACCCCTTTACGCGTGACGACAGAAAATTGCGTTTGATAGTGATAGGTCTCTGGGTTTAAAGCCCGCAATTGCCCAGACTCAACCCAACGCTTAGCAAAATGATCCGGTAAGTAGCCTATATAACGGCCAGTCAAGATTAAAAATGCAATGCCCTCGCGATCTGTAGCACTGGCAGCCCCTTCCATTTTAAGTTGCTGCAACTGTTTTTTTATTTTACTGCTCTGCCCATAGCAAGGTAATACAGCATTCCAGTGGCACAAATCTAATTCAACATCTTGCGCGTTAAATAGCGGATGTCCCTGAGAGCAATAAAGTAATGATTTTTCCTCGTACAAGTCTTGGTACTCTAACCCCTTGAGCTGTTTAAATAACGGTAAAATGCCTATTTGCAACTTGTCATTAAACACCGCCAGCTCAATCTCGACCGGCGGTATCATGCGTATATTAACGACCACTTCAGGCCCCTGGTCTTTTAACTTAGCTAAACTATTGGTAATGTGCATATTGGGCATCGACACTAAGTTGTCAGTAATACCAATGTTTAACTCTCCTTTTAACTCGCGATGCAGAGTATTCACTTGTGTCTTAAAATTTTCGATACTAGCCAGTACTTGCAAAATGTACTGATAGACTTCACTACCTTCCTGAGTCAGGGAGAAACCCGAACGCCCTCTTTGACATAATCTAAAACCTAGCCGCGCCTCTAAGTCAGTCACAGCCAGGCTTATTGCAGCTGTGCTGATATTAAGCACAGCCTCCGCCGGTGAAAAACCACCCGCTTCCACTATGCTCTTAAATATTCGCAACAACCTTAAATCTATGTCACTCAGTTGACCAAGGGATTTTTTTAACAAAGCTCACTCCTTTCTTTTGCAATTGGCTTAGGGAACATAACCAAGCAGTAACTCAGGCAAAAATAGTGATATTTCTGGAATGAAAGTCACAATTAATACCATGGGTAAATGTCCAAAGCATAGGAATTTGATGGTCGGTATGAAATATTTGTCGAGCGATAGCTTTGCTATCCCCCCAGCCATATACAACATGGGTGCACAGGGAGGTGATACGTTTCCTAGACCTAAGTTAACCCCAACAACCGCTGCAAAGTGTATTGGATCAATACCTAGTTCGGTGATAATTGGCAAAAAGATAATCGCTGCTAATACACTTCCCGAAATATCATCAACTATCATACCAATCAACAACAGTAATAAATTGATCAGTAGTAAGATCACATATTTATTGTCAGATATTTGTAGCATTGCCTCGGCAATTTCTTTTGGGATTTGCTCCAAAATCATCGCACGACTCATGATAAAGAGGAAGAACAGCACCGCCATTATAGAGCCTGTCATCGTTACAGCTTTAATGGTGATACTACCCAAATTGCTTAATGTCATACCTTTATAGATAAACAAACCAACCGGGATTGCATAGATTACCGCAATTGCCGCAGCTTCGGTGGGGGTGGCTATACCACTGTAAATGGCACCTAAGATTATCAACGGCATTAACAGTGCAAAAACAGCCTTGTTACCTGTATTGAGAATGCCTTTTACCGTTTGCTTAAATGGCAGTGGTTCATCAACTTCTACATTTGGGTTATGGCGCAAGAACCAAATATTAAGCAGGCAGTACACTATCGCCAGTAATATTCCAGGAACGATTGTCGATAAAAAAGCGGCTCCTACTGAAATGCCACCCGTTATCGAGAAAATAATCATTGGGATGCTTGGCGGGATAAGCAGTGCCAATACAGAGGAACAGGCAACCAGCGCGGTGGCGTGCCCAGCAGGATATCCCTCACGCACCATGCGCGGAATCATGATTTGCCCAACAGCGGCAATTGCAGCAGATGAACTACCTGATATAGCGCCAAACAACGCACAAGTCAAAACAGTCACTGCGCCCAAACCACCTTTGATACGACCGACCATCGAGTTAATGAAATTTAACAGCCTATCCGAAATACCACCTTCTGCCATCAGTAACCCAGCAAATATAAACAGTGGCAGTGCCAATAGTGCGAAGCTACTGGCGGTTTTATAACCATGAGGTATTAAAAATGTTAAATCGTTACCAGTGGCTAAGGTAAATCCCATCGCGCCAATGCCGAAGGCGAAGGCAACGGGAATTTCGATCAAGATCATGACCACAATTAATGCCATGGCGATAATAAATATAGTCATTAATTGCTCCCTTTATTGCTATCTCGTAGCCGTTTTAGTTGCGCTATTTCTTGCCATTCTCGGACACTCTGAATGATAAAATAAACAACCATCATTGAAAATCCGACAAACATACTGACGCTCCACACCCATCTTGGCCATTGCATAACAATACTTAAACGTCCGCGATCAATTTGTTTGAGAGCGTACTTGCTCGCGTAATAACCAAACACGCAAGCACCAATAATGCACACGATAGTGCAGAAAAAGCGTACTGTTTTAAAGATCACCGGATCAGACACCACTAAAGAGAGAATACCGCCGTGGATATGCTCTTGTTTTTTAGTCGCGTAACCCATACCGAGAAAGTAAATCCATACGGCAAGCAAGATAGAGACTTCTTCGATACCGACAAAAGGCGTTTCTAAGATGTAGCGCATAATGACTTGGCCAAACATAAGTAACGCCAGCATCATGCAGCAGAAAAACATAACGCTTTTAAAAAACCAGTCAAAGCATCTTTCAACCTTAGCAAAAGGCGAAAGCTCATAATAAGCAGCTTCTGTGGTAAAAATCGGCTCATTAATGGTATCTGGCTTGATAATCTTGGCGCTCGGGATTGAGATTTGTTCGGGATTATTCATCATATTTCCCTTTAAGTTCACCTGAAAGTGTCAGAGATTTCCTCTGTGCATTGCAAATTACTTTCCACAGTAGAAAAGTGCAGCGGTAGAAAATGCCACTTATTGACAGCGCTTAGCATGCAGCTTTTATAATTTATTCAATGTGTGGATATACTTCAGGTTTATTAGGTATAGAAATACGCCCCTAAATATGGAGCGTATTATGTAACGTATATCAGCTAAAAATTACTTTTCAATTTTTGCGATTTTACGCATCATGTCCATGATATCTTCGCCAACGATCTTTTCCATGAAAGGCCATTCTTTCGCATAAACAATAGCTTTAGCTTTAGCGAGGTCTTCAGCAGAAAGTTCAACAACGTTGATGCCAACGCCTTTAACGTCTGCTAGGAACTTCTCATCAATACCTTGAGCTTTTTCCCAAACGCTCTTCATAGTAACGTCAACAGCGGCAAGCAGTTTCTTTTGCTCTGCTTCAGATTGATCATTGAACCAGCTTTTGTTAACGACCCAAAAAGCGTGTTCAAAGTAATCACGCGTCATGAGATAAGACTCTAATACATCGCGCATTTGCCAAATTTCAACCGATGGGCCAAATGAACGTCCATCAACTGTGCCTAACTGCAATGCTGTGTATAGCTCTGCGTAAGGCATAGGTACTGCTGTGAAGCCCCAGTTTTTGAAACGTTCAATTGCGACAGGTACTGGTGGAACGCGCATTTGAATGCCTTTGGTATCCGCAGGGAATGAAGTTGGCGTTTTGCCAACGCCTTTACGAATAGCAACAGAACCAAATCCTGTTGGGATAGTGCCTAGTAGGCGCAAGTCCAACTTGTCTAAAATCTCGTTGTAAACTTCGATCATTTGCCCACCTGGTCCGTACACTGTACGTGCATCGTCCCAGTTATCTACAACGTAAGCCAACCAAGAAAGGTCTAACTTTGGCTCGTATTCTGAAGCACCAAAGCTCATCGTCATAGGTACCACGCCTTCCATGCTCTGCTCAAAGATAGAAGCCCAATCGCCCAAGTCGCCGCCTGGATGGTAGCTAACTTCTAGCTCGGATTGTTGCTTTGCCAACTCTTCAATGAAAGTAGTAGAAGCTAAGTTGAAGATATGATCAGGTGGATAAGCGTGAGCGAGCATGAAATCATCTTTAGCCAGTGCGCTCTGGCTGATTGGCAGTGATAACAACGCTGTTGCCGTGCAAGTGGATAGAAAGGTTTTAAGTTTTTTGTTAATTGTCATTGTGACCTCTTTTATTCATTTTATTGGTCTAGGTAAGGCTAACCTTGGGTTTAGCCCTAAATGAATACTGCATGAAGACAATAAAACCTTGTATGTAAAATTACTTGAGTTCGCTCAAGTGAATAGTTAAGGGAAAAATAAATGGTCAGTGACAAGCGCGATATGACAAGAAAATTCAGGTAAGTCTGCACCAAACTATGGTTCGTTATTAATGCCCTTCAACTCTATTTCCACAAAGGAAAATGCAAAACTATTTGCATTAATAACATTGTGTTCGACCCCTGCTGTTCGATAGTAGGATACGCCGGCATTAAGTGCTGAGGTGCTCTCTCCAGCCGATGTTTCCAACAGTAACGTACCTTGTAACTCTGGCACTACAACGTAATCCATTTGGTGTTTATGCCACCCCGTTTGTGCGCCTGGGGCAAAAGACCACTGGGTGACTCTCACTCTTTCGTTGTCTATCTGTAGAGTTGCAACTGCTTTCTGTCTTGTTTTAGGCATGCTTTCATCCTCTGAATATCGCTCACTGGCAATCAATTGTTGCTATATAAAACAGCCGCTAAAAGAAGCCAATTAAACCCTTGATGATTTAGGCTCCGCCTAATTCACCTCTATTAAATAAAAATAGCTCATAAAAAAATAGCCTGGCTTGTTAATAACAAGAACAGGCTATTGATTGTAATATTCATAGTTCAGCTAGCTGAGCTATGTACTACTTCACAAGTTACGACGGGAAAGCGAACTGCGCGCCTTCGCGTACACCGGCAGAAGGCCAGCGCTGTGTGATGGTTTTACGCTTAGTGTAAAAACGTACCGCATCAGGGCCGTAAGCGTGAAGATCACCAAAGAGAGAACGCTTCCAACCACCAAAGCTGTGGTATGAAACAGGTACCGGTAAAGGAACGTTAATGCCGACCATCCCCACTTTGATGTTATCAGAGAAGTAACGTGCAGCTTCACCGTCACGGGTAAAGATACAAGTACCATTACCGTATTCGTGATCATCAATTAACTGCATAGCTTCTTGCATGGTATTGACACGTACCACTTGTAGTACAGGGCCAAAAATTTCTTCTTTGTAGCTATTCATGTCAGCAGTCACGTCATCGATTAATGTACCACCAACAAAATAACCGTTCGCGTAGCCCGCAACTTCTGGGTTGCGCCCATCAACAACAATCTTTGCGCCATCACTTTCTGCACTACTAATATAGCCATTCACTTTTTCTTGATGCGCTTTAGTGATCACTGGACCAAAGTCATTACTGCTGTCTGAAAAAGCACCGACTTTTAAGTTTTTCATTTCTTGCGTCAGCTTAGCGATCAGCTGATCTGCTGCTGCATCGCCGACTGCTACGACACACGAAAGCGCCATACAACGTTCACCAGATGATCCAAATGCCGCACCGATAAGTGCTGAAGCTGCGTTATCCATATCTGCATCAGGCATGATAATCGCATGGTTTTTAGCGCCACCAAGTGCCTGACAACGTTTGCCGTTAGCACTTGCTGTTGTGTAAATGTACTCAGCGATAGGAGTAGAGCCTACAAAGCTAACAGCCATTACTCGCTCATCATGTAACAGTGTATCCACCGCTATTTTATCGCCATTCACCACGTTCATTACACCGGCAGGAAGGCCTGCTTCTTCAAGTAACTGCGCAATAAATAGGGTAGATGATGGGTCGCGTTCAGAAGGCTTCAGTACAAAACAGTTACCGCAAACAATCGCCATTGGGTACATCCACAGTGGCACCATCGCGGGGAAATTAAATGGCGTAATACCAGCAACAACGCCCAGCGGTTGGAATTCACTCCAAGAATCGATATTTGGACCGACGTTTTTACTGTGCTCGCCTTTTAGTAACTCAGGTGCGTAGCACGCGTATTCAACATTTTCGATGCCGCGCTGTAACTCACCCATAGCATCGTGAGAAATTTTGCCATGCTCTTCGCCAATCATTTCACAGATTTTATCGGCGTTATCTTCCAATAACTGTTTAAATTTGAACATCACTCGAGCGCGCTTTGCCGGCGGCGTATTGCGCCAAGCCGGAAATGCTGCATTCGCTGCAGCAATTGCCTCTTCTACTGTTTCTTTACTGGCGAGCGCGACTTGTTTGCTCACTTCTCCTGTCGATGGGTTAAATACGTCTTGAGTACGCTCGCCTGCTGCTACGTTCTCACCATTGATCATGTGCCCTATAGTGCTCATTTTTAATCCTCTATAAACTTTTAGTAAAAGCGCGCTCACGCTTTTAGTATGAAATTATTTATCTGTCTAACCAATAAAATAACACGTATATTCTAAATAATGAAATAAATAGAATAATTGGTTTATTTCAGTTCCTGTATCGACTCGCCAATGGCATTGATCAAGTCATCAATTTGCTGCCCTTCAACAATAAATGGCAGACCCAGTTGAATAGTATCTCCACCATAACGTACATAAAAACCTTTTTCCCAGCATTTCATGGCTATCTCATAAGGTTTACGTGCAGGTTCACCAGGGTACGCCGCTATCTGCAATGCACCGGCTAAGCCGTAGTTGCGAATATCAGTGATATGCTCGCTGCCTTTTAAGCTGTGTAATGCCGCTTCAAACACCGGACTCATTTCTTTCACTCTAGGAATTAAACGATCATTTTCAAGTATATCTAAACTTGCCAGTGCAGCTGCACACGCGACCGGATGACCTGAATAGGTATAACCATGCGGTAACTCTACGTTGTAGTCAGCACCACCTGTCTCCATAAATGTTTGATAGATTTCGCTAGAGGCAATGACCGCTCCCATAGGCACAGCGCCATTGGTAAGCTGCTTGGCTATATTCATTAAATCCGGTGTTACACCAAATTCTTCTGCGCCTGTATTTGAACCCATACGGCCAAAACCTGTGATGACTTCATCAAAAATAAGCAGGATGTCATGGGCATCGCATATTTCACGTAGGCGCTTTAAATAACCGACAGGTGGCGGTATAACACCCGCAGAGCCCGCTAATGGCTCGATAATCACTGCCGCGATATTTGAAGCATCGTGCAGTGCAATGAGTTCTAATAACTCATCGGCCTTTTCAGCGCCGGTTTGCGGCATACCTTTAGTAAAAGCATTTTCTTTAAGCAGAGTATGCGGTAAATGGTCACAATCAACGCCTTGACCATAGAGTGTACGGTTAGCGCCGATGCCGCCTAAACTAAAGCCGCCAAAGTTAACGCCGTGGTACCCTTTTGAGCGCCCGATTAGCTTGGTTTTTGTGGCAATGCCTTTTTTACGCCAGTAAGCGCGAGCAATTTTCAGCGAAGTATCGGCTGCTTCTGAACCTGAGTCAGTAAAAAATACGTGATCTAACCCTTTTGGCATAAAATCAATAATACGATTTGCCAGCTCAAATGCTTTAGGATGACCGTACTGAAAAGCCGGAGCATAATCGAGTTGACGTAACTGTTTAGATACTGCGTCGGCAATCTCTACGCGGCTATGCCCCGCGCCACAGGTCCAAAGACCAGAGAGACCATCAAAAACTTTGCGGCCATTGGCATCGGTTAAATAGCAGCCCTTGCCTTCCACTATCATCCGTGGATCCGCTTTAAACTGGCGATTTGCCGTGTAGGGCATCCAATAAGCTTCTAACTGCTCCCGCGTTAAGCCCGCTGAATTTTGTAAATTAAACTCGCTCATATGCTGATCACTCTATTATTCTAGATTCAACTGCCGAATCTAGGATTATTAATATCTGGAGAGACCACTGCATAACGGCTGCATTCGTTACGTTAAGAAGAAGTCTCAATATTTGAATTAAGCTGAGTATGCAACGTTTTTTTGTTTCAAAAAACATAAATTTACTTATACTTAGATAAGTATTTACTTACGTATTAAGGACTCTGATTTGAAAACGTCAAACGCTAGAGCAAAAGGCCTGTCAGGTCTTATTGCCGACACGGATATACGCCTGCTTAAAATTTTTAAAGCGGTGGTTGAGTGTGGCGGTTTTACTAATGCAGAAGTTGAGCTCAATATTTCACGCTCAGCGATTAGCATCGCCATGAATGATTTAGAGCAACGGCTCTCTCTAAAGTTATGCCAGCGCGGTCGCAGCGGTTTTTCCATGACTGATCAAGGTACTGATGTCTATCAATCAACTTTGCAGCTTTTTTCAGCATTAGAAGATTTTCGCACCCAGGTAAACAGCCTTCACCTGCAACTTAAAGGCGAACTTAATATAGGAATTACCGATACTTTAGTCACTATGCCCAAAATGAAAATCACTCAGGCATTAAGCCAGCTAAAACAGCGTGGGCCAGAGGTAACCCTAAATATACGCATGATTCCCCCTGCGGACATTGAAATGGGGGTATTAGATGGCAAGTTACATACCGGCGTGATCCCTGTCACTAAAACCTTGCCGGGACTTGAGTATATAAAACTCTATAACGAGCAATCATTGCTTTACTGTAGTGATGCTCATCCGTTATTTTCGCAAGCTGATGAGAGCATCTCAATGGATGCCATTGAGAACCAAGAGGCAGTAATGCCTGCGTACGCGCAATCAGCCACGATTAAGAGCTTGTATCAAAACTTAAAAAAAGGAGCCAGCGCTACCGATCGCGAGGGCATTGCCTTTTTAATATTGACCGGTCATTACATTGGCTATTTACCCACTCACTTTGCACAGCGCTGGGTACAGGAGGGGAAGTTACGAGCACTACTGCCAAAGCAGCTAAGTTTTAAAACACCGATCGCTGCAATCAGCCGCAAAGGGGCTATTAACAATTTAGTTTTAAACTGTTATTTACAGCAATTGGATGAGGATTTAAATACGCAGTTATCAGTCTAGCACTGAGCTATCCGAGGCTTCTGATGCTTCAAACGTCTGTGAAATTTGTTCAATGTCCATCGCTAAGTGACAGGGGAAAGAGACGTTAAATTCAACCCCTTGACCTATTTCGCTACAACATTGAATATGTCCACCCAGTTTTTGCGTCACCAAATTGTAGACGATATTCATTCCTAGTCCCGTGCTACCTTGACTACGTTTGGAGGTAAAAAATGGTTCGTATAGTTTATTGAGTTGCTCTGCATCCATACCGCAGCCATTATCGGTATATTTAAGTAAAATATTTTTATCAATGCAGCTAATATTGATCCCTATTTTGCCGCTTTCCATTGTTTCAAAGCCATGAATTAAACTGTTTATCAAAAAATTCGTCAATATTTGGCTATATGTTCCTGGCACGTTCGTAATGACGAGCTCCTTAGGGCACCGCAGCGAAATTGTATGTGATGTGTTTTTAAAGCGTGTATTCAAACTTAGTAGAATATCCTCAGTGTATAGCCCAATATCAAATTCACGTACCTCTTCGGTCGATTGATCAACAGATATTTCTTTAAAACTGTTAATCAAATCAGCAGCGCGCACTAAATTACTCAGGTTGATTTTGGTGCTACTTTGAACGTGCGAGATAAACTTTTCTAAATCAGTTTTTGACAGTTTTCCTGACATAAATTTTTCTGAAAAAACCTCAGTCAAATCTTGTAACTGTGAGCTCGCCGTTATGCCAATCCCCACTGGGGTGTTAATTTCATGAGCGACCCCCGCAACCAGCCCGCCGAGAGACGCCATTTTTTCCGATTCAATAAGCTGTCTTTGAGTTTGGCGTAAAGCATCCAAGGATGTCTGTAACTCTTTTGTTCTATCCGTGACCAGTCGCTCTAATTGGTTTTGACTGTCACGTAAACGCTGCTCTTTCAAGAGGCGCTCACTCACATCCAACAGGGATAAAGTGATAAATTTATTCCCGTCAATTGCTTGTTTTGCAATAGAGATATGTATATAAAAAACTTCACCACTTTTTTTGTAAGCGTGTAATGCGCACTGATCAAAAATTAATATGCGAGAGTGTTGTAAGCAAAGATATTCTTGCAGCACTTGCCGGCTAAATGTTTGACTATTTTCAATATAAGAAAACAGCCCCTTATTTTCTACCTCTGAAAATGGGTAGGCAAACAACTGTTGAGCCGCTTTATTAAATAGGCAAATATTTAATTTTTCATCGACCACTATTATGGCTGATGCTGCGATATCGATTAAATTAAAATAGCGCTCTTTACTGCCCTCTAATTCGCTGACTATTTGCGTTAAGGCTTGTTGCTGCTGCTCACTTTTTATTAATGTCTCTTTAAATATCGCAACCGCTGCATAAGTATTAGCTAAATATTTATCTTTATTTGCAGGAATACTCTGTGACAAATTGCCACTGGCAAGCTCCACCATCACTTTATTCACCACCTCGATTGAGGTTGACATTCTACGAGCGAGATACAAAGAGGTGAAGATCATTACCATCAATAAACCGGCCGTCAACAGTGTGACCACTTTGCTACTATCTATTGATTGCTCGATTTGTTTAGCTTGTTTGGTAGCGCTGTGAATGTAGTGATTCGACAATGAGATAAGTAACTTATAACTTTCACTTAACAGGGAGTTCGCTCTAAGAAGTTCAGATTTTGCCTGGGAGGGGTCAACTGACACTAATTCAATAGTACTGATGACCACTTCTTTATAGTGGATAAACGCCAGTTTATTTTGTGAGATAACATCGACCTGATCAACAAGAATTTTTTTACTCTGTTCAAGGTTTTGGTAGAGGTGTGTTTCTATGACATACAACTCATCAATGATTTTACGACCACCCAAGTACATCGTTTCTTCATCTGGATTTTCAAGCCCCACCAAGAGTAAATGGGTTAAGTGCGCATGCAAATTTAACATGCTAATACTCGCCTTAGAGTATTCACTGACGAGCGGGAGGTTACTTTTATTAATCTGCGTGAGCAGTTCTACCTTAGACTTTATGATTGAGTTAGCCGCAAAGTAGACAATCAAGGTTAATAACACGCCTATCAGTGGTGCTATTAAAAATCGATCCCGAATGGACAGCGAGTTTAAACTAAACAATTTCATAAAGCTGAAGAAGAGCTGTGGTTAAAGTGACAGTTTTCATGCGTGATGAAAGGCTTTTTTTAGCACCGCTACACTTGAGCAAAAGCACTTTTGATTCTTTACTCATCACTACTCCACCCTTTCAAGTGACAGCCAGTCTGTTGGAGTGATCATGCCTAAGTAAATAATATTACCCGCGCTTTTCTTAAACACTGCCACAACCCCTTCAGGCTTTGGCCAAATCCCTAACCCCTCACGTAAATTTGTGCTGTGGCCAACAAAAACAGCATTTGTTTGCTCGGTATTTGCCGCAATAAATTCAGCCACTAAGTACTGACCTAAACGCACAGATTCCTCAGGCTCTTCACTCAATGAATAAGCGAGGTTAGGGTCGATAACATAGTTTTCAAATACCATTTTTGCAGTGTCTAGTGTTCTGCAATAAGGGCTGGTGGAGACTTTTCCTACCGGAATGTGTAAACGTTTGAAGTGCTTTTTAAGAGCCTTCGCCACCTCTTTCCCTTTTTCTGAAAGATTACGCTGGGTTTTGCAATTGGCAAAATCTACACTGAAACTACCATCCTTAACCTGTTTATTTTTATCCGCTGTTTTCGGCTCAGTTGGAGCGTGGCGCATATAGAGTATATAACCGCCATTCTGTATTTGCCTCACTAGCTTCGTAAGCGGTTGAATATCCGAAATAGTGGCGCTGTTAACATAACTACTGATAGATCCATTAAGCATCGCTATGCTTAAAAAGATAAGAAACTGCAACTTTTTCAAAACAGTTCTCCTCTGGCTTACTTGCATTGAGAGCGAGTACATCACTTGCTATAAAAAATAAAAAGGCATCCCAAGCGTTGTACCGTTAACGACTTTAATAGAGATGAATTAGACGGAGCCTAAATCATCATGGGTTTATCCCATTGAGCCGTAGGTTTGTTAGTCGACTCGAAGGTCTTTCATGAAAACAGATACGATCACGCATTCGGTATGATCTGTTACTCCGCTATTCAACGAGTTTTTAAAGTTTTTGTCTTGCGAAACCCTATCGTTCTATCATATGAAAAGCGACGGGTAAGTTATCTAGTCATTTATCTAGTTTTCACCCAAAGCATGACCCTAGCGAGAGTGATTCAATCGTTCAAGACGCGCACTAATAGATGTGGCCTTTTGATTATTCCAAACAACTTAAGCGAGTGGTGCTCAGATTGCATGAGTGAGGCCATTGCAGTAGGCGGCTGTCTCTGGATGGAGACTCACTAGTTTTCATATGCCAAAGATACAGTTGTGAGTATGATTTAACGAATACAAATAAAACAAGGAAAGGCAAAAACAGACAAAATAGCGAAGTTAGTATGCCTCGATTTTTGGGTACAGTGTGACCCTATTACTGGGCATTACTGGAGTAAATGAGCATATGGAACCTGTTTTTAGCGCCGTATTATTAAATGTAGTCGTTATGCTGAGTTCTCATAGTAATTGGGACATGGAGTAGCAGTAGTGACCGCCAACGTAGAACGCTTTGACCTTTGGATTCGCAATGATTTTGTGAGCATGAATACCCAGCTAGAACTGCTTAATAAACAACAAAATGATAAAGCGAATGTGACTGGCATTGGCCTTGATAAGATTTATGAGCACAACCGCAATCTATCTAAGCGATTAAGGCAAGCTCTGAAAAAGGGGCACTTAATCAGCCCTGAGTGTGAAGCACGCAGTGTTGGTACCAGCATTATAAACATGGCAGATGGCCAGACAAGTTTTATGCAACGGCTAAAAAAAGCCGATATTGCATTTGATCAACGTTTGGAAGGGGTACGCATATCACCTCACATTTACAATACTGAGCAAGATTTAGACAAGCTGATTAACTGTTTGTAGTATATCTATTTCTAAAACAACAATGGCTTCGCTGTCATAATTGTTTAACAGCTTATATAAAGTGGGACATGGCCTCCAATAGTGAGGTTTTAGAAACCTCACTATTGGTTGGTATTATTACATTTATTAGTACTAGAGATATAGAGCCTCAACAGGGAGAAGGTAAACATATGCAAACTAAAACAAAGCGTCATATGAATAGCACAAAAACCATTGCGCTGGTCGCTCACGACAATATGAAAGATACTTTAATAGATTGGTGCAAAATTCGAAAGCTACAGCTATGCAAACACAATTTAGTCGCGACAGGAACAACCGGTACACTATTGGAGCAAGCGCTTGAAACTAAAATAAAGCGCTATCTCAGTGGCCCTATGGGGGGTGACCAACAAATTGGCGCCGACATCTCCTGCGCCAATATCGATATCCTCGTCTTCTTTTGGGATCCTCTTTCGCCGCAGCCCCATGACCCTGATATTAAAGCGCTATTGCGATTAGCTGCCGTTTGGAATATTCCTATCGCCTGCACACCTTCATCAGCAGATTTCATGTTTAGCTCATCGCTTATCGACAGCGATTACAGCTTTCTGGTACCTGATTATCAGCGGTATTTAGAGGAGAGGACATAACAACTAAAGCTATTTTAACCGCACACTTCAGCTTAAAAAAGACCTTTGCTAAATGATACGTCAGAGTCACTACCTGCTAAATGCAGTTGGGTAACACGCGGCGCAGTACTGGCAATCACATGACCGCGGCGAATCACGTAAAGGCGCTCTGGACGCAACTGCAATGCCTCTACGCTGCTGGTTGCTTCACAGATAACAATATCGGCATTGGCTCCCACTTTTAATCCATAATTATCGAGCTGCATCACTTTGGCGGCGTTCGTTGTCACCGCATCAAATGCCGCTTTCATTTGTTCCACACCGGTCATCTGCCCGACATGCAAGCCCATGTGTGCTGCATCTAACATGTCATGTGTACCAAAACTGTACCAGGGATCCATCACACAATCATGACCAAAAGCCACGTTAATGCCCGCATCCATCATCTCAGGTACTCGCGTCATACCGCGTCTTTTCGGGTAGGTATCACTGCGTCCCTGTAAGGTAATGTTAATCAGCGGATTAGCCACTACATGCACTTGCGCCTCACGGATCAAAGGCAGTAGCTTAGAAACATAATAATTATCCATCGAGTGCATCGATGTTAAGTGCGATCCGGTCACGCGTCCTTGTAATCCTTGTCGTACGGTTTCACTTGCCAATACTTCAATGTGGCGTGACATTGGATCATCACTTTCATCACAGTGCATATCGACGAGTAAGTCGCGCTGTGCTGCAATTTCACAAAGTCTGCGAATAGACTCAGAGCCATCACTCATGTCTCTTTCAAAGTGCGGAATCCCACCGACCACATCGACACCTTTATCCAGTGCACGCAGTAAGTTTTGCTCTGCTTTTTCATAGCGTAAAAAACCGTCTTGCGGAAAGGCTACTAACTGAATATCGATGTAATCACGCATTTGCTCACGCACTTCAAGCAAGGCCTCTACGGCAAGTAAACGATCATCACTGATATCAACGTGGGAGCGAATGGCCAAAGTACCACGCGCAATAGACCAGCGGCATAACGCAAGTGCACGTTTTTTGATCGCCTCAACCGTCAAGCTCGGCTTGAGTTCGCCCCACAAAGCGATCCCCTCTAATAAGGTACCGCTTTGATTTAAGCGTGGCTGACCGAGCGATAATGCAGAGTCCATGTGGAAATGGCTATCAATAAAAGGAGCTGTTGCCAACTGACCAGCACCGTCAATGACCTTTTTAGCAGGAGCTTCTATGCGCGCAGCTATCTGACTAATTTTGCCATCGATAACAGCAATGTCTTGTGCCTTTTCGGCATTGGCTAAATTAACGTTCTTAATCAATAAGTCGAGCATAAAAAGTCACCTGCGACGATCAAGCGACTATGTCAAATTTCATGACTTAAATAGCAGGCTTTGATCGAGTAAATAATGTTCAAACAAGGGTAAACAGGCACTGCCGATCACACGGGGATCGTAGCTAATAGTTGCCTCTTTCACGTCTGGCACTACGATACCTTGTAAATCAATTTTCTGCATTTGCTTTCCTATCGCCGCTACAATTTTTTCTCGTATATTGGCTGGAAAAGCACCATCAATCACCACGTCCTTAAAATCGATAACACTACAGCTGGAGACAATGGCAATCGCTATATACTTGGATATATATTCAATCCAGTGATCAATATATGTTTCATGTTGACGCCAATCTTTGAGACCCTGCCATAAAAACGCTGGAGATATATCTGCTTGTAGTAGCTGCCTCTCTAATAAAGCCACCGATGCGTGCTCTATCAATTGGCATAACTTGCCGTCTGGTCCAATAATTGGCATGGGACCAAAAGCTCCCGCATTACCTTGGGGACCTGGGAAAATAGAATGATTGAGAACAAGGCCTCCGCCAATGAAAAAACCGATGAAGATGTAGGAAAAATCAGTTAACTGAGCACCGCGACCAAACACTAGTTCAGCCCCACAAGCCGCTGTTGCATCATTTTGGATAGTAATTGGGTAAGGGCAAAATTTACCGATCTCATGAGCAATATCGATTTGGAGCCAAGCGTCGATATCTTTTTGCGGCGCACCGGTTTTTTCTGACCAGTTCCATAATTCATAGGGCATGGCCACGCCTAGGCCTATGACTTTTTCTCTCTGACTGGGGCTTAAAAAAGCCATCAAGTAAGCCAGTGTTTCCCGGGTAAAAGCGAGGATCTCTTCAGCAACGGGATAATGATAGGTGATGTATTTCGAGCAGCGAATTTCACCGACAAAATCCATCAAGACGATTTCAGCGCGGCGCCTGCCTATTTTTAGCCCCATGGTGAATACACCATCGGGATTAAGTTTCATCGGTACTGACGGCTGACCCACTTTGCCTTTTAGCGATTCACCTCGAAGTAGCAACCCCTCCTGCTCTAAACCGCGCATAATGACTGACATTGATTGTGCGGATAAACCCGTCAGTTTTGCTAATTCTGCTTTTGCCAATGGGCCATTACGACGAATCAGCGATAAAATGGCACGCTCATTATACTCGCGCAATGTCGATTGATTCGCCCCACCGCCCTGCCTTTTATTTTTAGTTTTAATTTTCACTTCACAGCCCGGTTTATTATGGCGCTCAATGATAGCACCCGTATGAGTTTTACCTAACTACTTCTTAACTTGTTTCCTCATTTAGAGGAAACAAGTTACCATAATTAATTAATAAATCAATGTGATTTATTAATTGACAATACGCTTTTCAAAAGGTAATTTTAATTTAGAGCGTTTGAGACGTTCAGCACGAATTCAATGAAAAATATGAGCTGAGCGCTGGAATGATTTCAATTGGGTAAGCCTTGAGCGCACTCAAATCCAATCACTAAATAACAGTAGGGAACAAGATGAAAAAAACAATTATTGCATCTATGGTCGGCGCGGTTACCTTAGCAAGCGCTTTAAGCTTCAATGCTCAAGCAGGTGTTAGCGCTTGTCTTATCACTAAGACAGACACCAATCCTTTCTTCCTAAAAATGAAAGAAGGCGCTAAGGCTAAAGCAGCTGAACTTGGCCTTGACCTTAAGACATACGCGGGAAAAATTGATGGTGATTCAGAATCTCAAGTTGCCGCCATTGAAACTTGTATTGCAGATGGCGCAAAAGGCATTCTACTCACCGCTTCTGATACCAGTGGTATCGTGCCTGCTGTTAAGCAAGCGCGTGAAGCTGGCCTACTGGTCATCGCACTAGATACACCACTTGAGCCAATCGACGCCGCTGATGCGACTTTCGCAACGGACAATTTCCTAGCGGGTGAATTAATCGGCCAGTGGGCAAAAGCCGCACTGGGTGATAAAGCAAAAGATGCCAAAATCGCGCTGCTTGATTTAGCCGTTAGCCAACCGTCTGTAGGTGTTTTACGTGACCAAGGTTTCCTTAAAGGTTTTGGTATTGAGCTAGGTGATCCAAACAAATGGGGCGATGAAACTGACCCACGTATTATAGGTCACGAGGTGACAGCCGGTAATGAAGAAGGTGGCCGTAAAGCAATGGAAAACCTGCTGGCAATGGACTCAGGTATCAACGTTGTTTACACCATTAACGAGCCTGCAGCTGCCGGTGCTTATCAGACATTAAAAGCTTTTGGTAAAGAAAAAGACGTGCTAATTGTCTCTGTCGATGGCGGTTGCCCCGGGGTGCAAAATGTTGCTGAAGGAGTGATCGGCGCAACTTCTCAGCAGTACCCTCTATTAATGGCCTCTAAGGGCATCGCAGCTATCGCGGCTTGGGCGAAAGATGGCACTAAGCCTGCCAACACTCCAGGCAAGGCATTTTTCGATACTGGGGTTAATTTAGTGACAGACAAAACCGCTGGTGGTGTATCGTCAATTGATACTAAAGAAGGTCAGGCACGCTGCTGGGGCTAGTTAGTTCTCATCCTCAAGACAGGAAGCATGCTTTCTGCCTTGAGGTATCGAATAAATCAAAGAGGCGTTTGCTATTACCTATAGCAATCACCTCTGTCTTAACTAATTGTATTAACCTCTCCCGTACTCAATTTAGTTATTATAGAAACAATCGAGAATTTCCATGACAGAATCTACCGCGATCTCTTTGGATAATACGTCAAAAAAACTTGGCGAAAATGAAAAAGTGGCTAATTTCGACACCCAAAGCCGCAGTTTCATTAGTGGCATTCAGCACATTTTACATCGCACTCCATCGCTCGTACCTCTTATCGTATTAGTACTTTCTATTATTACCTTTGGCGTGTTATTAGGAGGGAAGTTTTTTTCTCCTTTTGCCTTAACCCTCATTTTGCAACAAGTGGCTATCGTCGGTATTGTCGGCGCAGCACAGAGCTTAGTAATACTCACTGCAGGTATCGATTTATCCGTTGGTGCCATCATGGTGCTATCGTCGGTGGTGATGGGCCAAATGTCTTTTCGCTATGGTTTACCGCCAGAAGTCGCTATCGGTATCGGCCTTTGCTGCGGTACGCTACTAGGATACATCAACGGATGGCTAGTCGCCGTGATGCGCTTGCCACCTTTCATTGTCACTCTAGGCGTATGGCAAATTGTGCTAGCGACTAATTTCTTATACTCCGCTAACGAGACCATACGCAGCCAAGATATTGAAAAATCCGCCTCACTTTTCCACTTCTTTGGTGAGAGGATAAATATTGGCGGCGCTGTATTTACCTACGGTGTTATCGCCTTCGTTTTAATTGTTGCGATGCTGACTTATATTTTAAACAACACCGCTTGGGGTAGACATGTATACGCAGTGGGTGATGATCCAGAAGCCGCTGAGTTAGCAGGTGTTGAAACTAAAAAAGTGCTTATCTCTGTCTATATGCTAGCGGGATTAATCTGTGCATTTGCAGGCTGGGCGCTGATTGGTCGTATCGGTTCTATTTCACCGACTTCAGGGCAATTTGCCAATATCGAATCGATCACCGCAGTGGTGATTGGCGGCATCTCACTGTTTGGTGGGCGCGGCTCTATTATGGGCATGCTATTTGGTGCGTTGATCGTTGGAGTGTTCTCTTTAGGCCTTCGCTTAATGGGCGCGGACCCACAGTGGACTTATTTACTCATAGGCGTACTTATCATTGGCGCTGTTGCAATAGATCAGTGGATTAGGAGGATTTCTTCATGAGCAAGCCTATTTTAAGCACCCGTAATTTAGTCAAACGCTACGGTAGGGTCACTGCCTTAGATCATTGTGATTTTGACTTGTACCCAGGTGAAGTACTCGCAGTCATCGGCGATAACGGTGCCGGTAAATCATCGCTAATCAAAACCCTATCAGGTGCGGTACAGCCTGATTCTGGCGAGATCTATTTGGATGGTGAAAAAGTCACTTTTCCAACACCACTCGCAGCACAAGGTGCTGGTATAGATACCGTATACCAAACATTGGCACTCTCTCCTGCGCTATCTATTGCCGATAACATGTTCTTAGGTCGCGAACTGCGCAAACCAGGCATCTTAGGTAAAGTATTTCGCCAGTTAGATCGCCCTAGAATGCAACAGATCGCTCGAGACAAGCTGACAGAACTTGGATTGATGACCATTCAGAACATCAATCAAACAGTGGAAACCCTATCAGGCGGCCAACGTCAGGGGGTCTCAGTGGCACGGGCGGCGGCATTTGGCTCTAAAGTAATTATCATGGATGAACCCACCGCCGCTCTGGGTGTAAAAGAATCACAGCGCGTCTTAGAACTCATTGTCGATGTTAAGTCCAAAGGCATTCCTATTGTGCTTATCTCACACAATATGCCGCATGTTTTTGAGGTCGCTGATCGCATCCATGTGCACCGCTTAGGTCGCCGTTTATGTACCCTCAACCCTAAGGAGCATAGTATGGAAGATGCCGTCGCTTATATGACTGGCGCTAAAGAACCTGATGCATCATTAATTAATTAGACACAAACCACTTAGTAGCTTATTGCTATTAAGTGCTACTGTTACTCTCATTTAGCGGGTAATTTCATGCACGATTACACTTCTAACAAGTTACACACTCTGGCCGACCACATTGTTGAGATGGCCGCCAACAAATCTCGTTACATCTTCGCTATTGCCGGTGCGCCTGGTTCAGGAAAATCCACTTTAGCGCAATCACTGCAGCAACTTATTTGTGTAAATCACCAACGTTCTTGTCAAATAGTTGCAATGGATGGCTTTCACTTAGACAATCAAGAACTCATTCAACGACAATTACTTGAAGTAAAAGGCGCTCCAGAAACCTTTGATTTAGAAGGTTTTAGAAAACTATTGGCCGATATAAAAAGTAATCAAGGCAAGATCTATGCGCCTATATTCGATAGAGATATCGATGCGGTCGTTGAGAATGCGTATGAAATCAGCACTGATACACACATTATTCTGGTTGAGGGAAACTACCTACTTTTGAAGCAATCTGGCTGGCAACAACTCGCGCAGTATTATGATAGTAGTGCTTATTTAGAGGTGCCTATGGCGCTATTGAGAGAGCGATTAGTCGGGCGATGGTTAAGCCAAAACTTGGACATAGACATGGCGATAGCCAAAGCAGAACATAATGACTTACCTAATGCTAAACTTGTGATCAATGAATCAAATGCTGCGGATATCACTTTGAGCATCAGATAAAAGAAGCCCAAGCTTAAACTTGGACTTTCTGTAATAGCAGATACCTATTTAACGTAGCTATCAGGGATAGCAGAGCGTTGACGCTTCATTACTGAGGTTCGGCCCAATAGCGCAATCCCAATGTAACCGCGCAGCTTCAAAGTATCTTTATTTTTGAGTGTCATATAAGACGAATAGGTTTTACCTTTTGCTGGATCGTAGATACTGCCATCTTTCCACTTAGCTTTTTTAAAGGTGAAACCTTGTAAATTCTTTAATCCTAAAATAGATCTTTTTTGCAGCTCTTTTTTAGGGTTTTTAAGGTCTAGCCTCTCATCCACCACACCTTCGTGAAGGTCTTTTACCCAGACTATTTTTCCCTCGAATTTATCACCAGCGCGATAAATTTCAATCACACCTTTACCACTTTCTGAGAGCCAATACCCCAAAATATCGTCTTCTTTATAAGACTCTGCATAAGACAAACTATTAAAGCTCAGCGTCAACATTGCTACCAGAACTGCTATGAATTTCATCGATATCTCCGACCTTAATGGTATTTTGTTATTTTTATTCACTACATAGTTCCCATCCAGAAATAGATGCCTACTGCGAACGTCTTACTGGCTCAATCTGCTCACTACTAGATGTCGTTATTTGGAATGACCAAACGCCCACATCTAGTATCGTGCATCTTGAACCATTGAGTCGCTCTCGCTACGGCCCCGGTTCTGGATGAGAACTACCTAAGGACATGCGCTCCAACATGAGTCAAAGCACTTTTTTGTTCCCTATAGGTAACAAACATAACCTTAACATCATTTTTTTGTTTTAGAAAGCAGCAAATATATTGCCAATGCTAGCCTAAGCGTCGGCGGTACTGAATGGGAGAGCATTCTACTTGCTGCTTAAACGCTCGCGCAAAAGTACTCGGAGAACTGTAGCCTAATTGATAGGTTATCTCTGTGACTGAGATATCGTTGCCAGCCAAATATTGTTTAGCCAAAGCGATACGCAATGTATTAAGTAGCTGTGAGAACGATTGGCCTTCTTCGCTTAAACGTCGCTGCAATGTGCGTTTACTCATGTGGAGTTTAAAGGCAATCGTCTCTTCACTGGGACAACCGGTCGCTAACAACTGAGTCATGACACTAATCACTTGCGCACTCACCTCACCGCTTTGCATGCTTTTTAAATATTTTGCGACAGTAGCTTCGTTAAGCTCAACTAACTCAGGGTCGTGGGTAGGAAGCATCTCATTGAGCAGTTTTCTAGAGAACGAAATACCGTTCACTTCGCTATTGGGATAAACGGGACATTGAAAATACTCTTGGTAAACAGTCATTGATTCATCAATATCAAAGCTGAAATACACGGCTGTAGCAGGTATGGTTTTACCGGCAGCTAAGCGAAACATTTTCAAGAAAAAACCGACACCCAACTGTATCGCACACGGATGTATTTTTGTGCTCCGTTGACGATCGAGCTTAGGCTGATATTGAATGATTAATTCATCGCCTTTTTCCAGCAGCTCTAATTGCATCGCCGTATTCATATACTGACTGTTTTCGACAAAGCGCCGTAACCCGTCCTCTAAGTTGGCACTGGCCATCCACGCTAAACCTAAACCTTTTAAATAAGCAGGTTGGAACAGTGAAGCGGCGATCAGCCCCAACTCGGTGTTTTCTGTCGCCTGCACAGAAAGCTGCCACAGCACTTGCATTTTTTGCATTGAGACACGGCTTTGCTGAGTATCAACAGGCGCCGTATCTATTGCCGCTTGCGATAAAATTGCCTGTGCATCTACATCGTAGACAGCCAGTACTTGCGCGATCAATTTAGGGACAGTCAATAAGGTAGTATCAGACATAGTCATCAGTTATAAGTCATTAAAAATCATAATTATCCTAGATTCGGTTATTGAGCGCTTACTTTCGTGATTCAATCGCCGAATCTAGGATAATACACTATTGGCACCAATTGCACTGCACTTGGCACTGTGTGCAAAGCACTATAGCGATAATAATTAGATACTTGCGTTATCAATTTCACTTCTAAAACACGTTATCGGGAATTAACCATGTATCAATCAAAACTCATCGCCGGTGCTATTCTCAGTAGCATATTTTTAAGCAGTTCTGTCGTTTATGCCAGTGACTACAGAGAAGATAAGCGTCAAGAACATCGCCAAGACGATCGTCAAGACCACCGCCAAAACGTCAGAAAATTCAAACGCTCGGTAGGCGTCAGCCGTGTTTTTCGCAATGTGATTGTGGTGCGTCCATTCGGACATAGATACATTGGATACGGTAATTTTCACAATGACAACGACGCCTATAAATGGCTCGCTTTTACTGCGATTACACTGAAAATTTTAGACAATATAAACGAGGAGGCTCAGCGCAAACATGAGGCCGCTCAAATTAGCGCAACCACTGCTTCAATAGGCCAGAAGGTTATTTGGCAAACCCCCAGTGCCTCAGGGTATGTCGTGGCCACCCAACAAGGAGCAACTCCCGATGGTCTTAGCTGTAGAGAGTTCCAACAGTCAATCACAGTCTCAGGAAAAGTTGAAAAAGCCTTTGGCACCGCTTGTTTACAGGCCGACGGTGCCTGGAAAATCATATAGCTTTTAAATTATTATTATCATTAGTCTATACTGATAAATAGCAACCCAACACGCTGGTATAGAGAAGCCACAGTCGTTAAACTAGCCAGCGGACTCAAGACTTCTTTTAGTATAAAGAATTTCAAAGTATAGGATATACGTTATGATTAAGCATTTAAGCAAAGTATGCAGTGCTCTAGTTAGCTTAATCATACTCAGTGGTTGCGCGAGTACTAATGTACAAAAGACGACGGGTTTTCTCGATAACGCTTGGCAACTAGTCGATTCAAAGCAGTATAAACACACTAAAATCTATAACGCCCCCCACTTTAAACGCGCAGATTACGCCAAGCTTAAGAAAATACATCTAACGCCTTTTGAGCTATGGATGAATCCTGCGGGCAACAAGACCTTCAACCCCCGACAACTCGCCGAATTATCGAGTTATTTTACAGCCACCTTGGCACAAAAACTCAGTTCTAAAAATTATCAGCTAGTCACTGCCCCCAGCGCAGATGCCCTGACTATTCGCGGCGCTTTTAGTGATATCGCCTTTATAACACCGCAACTGTCCCCCACTGATTTCATCCCGTTTCGAATTGTCTTAAATGCCGGTAACGCCGCCTACCTCCACATCAGTGATAAAAAAGAGATTA
>Ga0209395_1001444_pt1 | contig 33225 bp, 32 predicted proteins | sample GOMGulsemesocosm_3_FD_184635 | JGI IMG/M metagenome (GOLD analysis project Ga0209395, IMG submission 184635) | Methane-oxidizing microbial communities from mesocosms in the Gulf of Mexico - GOM9D Gulf of Mexico (SPAdes) (version 2) | ecosystem: Environmental > Aquatic > Marine > Cold seeps...
CAAATGACAAAAGTTGATGAAAATTTTAGTTAATCATGGCAGATAGTAATAATAAAACTGGACAACAAATAAATATTGAGCTTGATGCAGATGTTGCACAAGGGATTTATTCCAATTTAGCAATCATTAATCATTCAGCTTCAGAGTTTGTTGTAGATTTTGTTAGTATTATGCCTGGTGTTCCCAAGAGCAAAGTGAAGTCAAGAATTATCTTAACTCCACAACATGCAAAACGATTATTAAAAGCCTTGGCTGATAATGTAAATCGATTTGAAAGTGCTCATGGTGAAATTAAGGATTTCGAACAACCACCAATTCCAATGAATTTTGGACCAACTGGTGAAGCATAAAGTAAAAAGCCGCAAATTAATATTAGCGGCTTTTTTTATAGATTTACGAAAGAGTAAATTAATTATAAACAAAAAGGCTCAGAAAATAAATTCTGAGCCTTTTTGTTTATAGTATTATTGAGTTTAAAACTCACTAGTAAAATGAAGTTTTACACTTGGGTATTTTTGTTGAGTCATCTGTAGTGAAAACATGGAATCAGCTAAAAACACCAATTGGCCAGTTTTATCTTTTGCAAGGTATTTTTGTTTCACACGTTTGAATTCCTTGTATTCATTATTGCTTTCATCTTCAGGTTCAACCCAACAAGCTTTATATACATTTAAATTTTCATATGTACACTTAGCACCATATTCATGTTCTAAACGATATTGAATTACTTCGTACTGTAAGGCTCCAACGGTTCCAATAATTTTACGACCATTTAATTCTAGTGTAAATAATTGAGCTACACCTTCATCCATTAATTGGTCAATACCTTTGTATAGTTGTTTCGATTTTAAAGGGTCAGCGTTATTAATATACCTAAAGTGCTCAGGAGAGAAACTAGGTACTCCTTTGTAATTCATTACTTCACCTTCTGTAAGTGTATCCCCAATTTTAAAATTTCCGGTATCATGTACTCCTACAATATCTCCTGGGTATGATATGTCTACAATTTCCTTTTTATCTGCGAAAAAGGCATTGGGACTTGAGAATTTAACTTTTTTGTTATTTCTAACATGTAAGTACTGTGTATTTCTTTTAAATAAACCGGAAACAATTTTTATAAAAGCCAAACGATCCCTGTGTTTAGGATCCATGTTGGCATGAATTTTAAAAACAAATCCGGTAAATTTATTTTCATTAGGTTTAACTTCTCTTGTGTCAGAAGTTTTAGGTCTAGGGTCTGGAGCAATATCAACAAAACAGTCTAATAATTCTCTAACACCAAAGTTGTTTAAAGCAGACCCGAAAAATACAGGCTGTAATTCTCCATTTAAGTATTCATCTTGATCGAATTTTGGATAAACTTCATATACTAATTCCAATTCTTCACGCAGTTCCTTAGCTGCTGACTCTCCAATATGGTTTTCTAATTCTGGATTGTTTACATCTTCAAAAGAGATCGTATCAGTAATATGTTGTTTACTTTCTTCAGAGAATAAATTAATGTTTTTCTCCCATACATTATAAATTCCTTTAAAGCTATATCCCATTCCGATTGGAAAACTCAAAGGAGTTACACGTAATCCTAATTTTTGCTCTACTTCATCTAATAAATCAAAAGCGTCTTTTCCTTCTCGATCCATTTTGTTGATAAAAACAATCATTGGGATATTACGCATTCTACAAACTTCTACCAATTTTTCAGTCTGTTCCTCAACACCTTTTGCAACATCTATTACTACTATAACACTATCTACAGCGGTTAAAGTTCTAAAAGTGTCTTCAGCAAAATCCTTATGCCCAGGAGTATCTAAAATGTTTATTTTTTTATCTCTATAGATAAATGCCAATACTGAAGTTGCTACAGAAATACCACGCTGACGCTCAATTTCCATGAAATCTGAGGTTGCTCCTTTTTTTACTTTGTTGGATTTTACTGCTCCAGCTTCCTGAATAGCTCCACCAAAAAGTAATAATTTTTCGGTTAATGTAGTTTTTCCGGCATCTGGATGTGATATGATACCAAAGGTTCTTCTTTTTGCAATTTCTTCTTGTAAACTCATTTGTTACGGTGTATTTAGCGTTTGCAAATGTAATTATTTTGTTCAGGATATTATAGTGTTTCAGGTATATAGATTTTAAAAGAATATATTCTTTATGAGTGTCTATCCATCAATCTTGTTGCTTTATAGTTGTGTACACATTTTCTTAAAAGATATTAAAAGCTACATTTCTTTTTATATTTTAGCAGTATGAAAGAAGAGTTAGTCATTTTAGTTGATGAAAACGACAATCAAATTGGTTTAATGCCTAAGATGGAAGCCCATGAAAAGGCGGTTTTACATCGTGCATTTTCTGTTTTTGTATTCAATGAAAATAATGAGTTGATGTTACAACAAAGAGCATTACTGAAGTATCATTCACCAGGGCTTTGGACGAATACATGTTGTAGCCATCAAAGAGATGGTGAAAGTAATTTAGTTGCGGGTAAAAGAAGACTGTTTGAAGAAATGGGATTTACAACGGAATTAAAAGAAACAACTTCATTTATATATAAAGCACCTTTTGAAAACGGGTTGACAGAACACGAGTTTGATCATATATTGGTTGGGACTTATGAAGGAACTCCAAATATTAATGAAGAGGAAGTGGTAGCATGGAAATGGATGGATTTAGAGTCGGTAAAAAAGGATATTAAAAATCACCCAGAAAATTATACTGCTTGGTTTAAGATTATCTTTGAAAAATATTACAACACATTAGAAGAAAAATAATGGAGGTTACAGTTCACAGAAAAGCTCATTTTAATGCAGCGCACCGATTATTCAATAAAAATTGGTCCGATGCCAAAAATCTTGAAGTTTTTGGTAAATGTAGTAATACCAATTACCATGGCCATAATTATGAATTAACGGTTAGTGTGACTGGAGAAATTAACCCAGAAACAGGAATGGTGATTGATTTAAAGATTCTTAAAGATCTTATTTATGAAAAAATAGAAAAAGTATTTGATCATAAAAATTTAAATCTTGATATTGCTTATTTCCATGACAAAATACCTACAGCAGAAAACATTGTTGTGGTTATTTGGGAAATATTAAAAAAAGAACTTCCAGTAGATTTAAAGCTAGAAGTTACTTTGTATGAAACACCTAGAAATTTTGTTACTTATTCAGCATAGTATATGATAAAATGGTATCCAATTAAATTTGATCCTATTTACAAAGAAAAAATTTGGGGAGGAACCAAATTAAAGAATGTATTAGGAAAAAAAACAGAACTTAAAAATGCTGGAGAAAGCTGGGAAATATCATCAGTTGATGATAATATTTCTGTGGTTTCCAACGGAAGTTTTTCAGGAAAAACATTACCTGATTTAATTGAAGAATATAAAGAGGAACTTGTAGGGAATTCTGTATTTAGGAATTTTGGTACAAATTTCCCGCTCTTAATTAAATTTATAGATGCTGATACTGATTTATCAGTACAGTTACACCCTAATGATATTTTGGCTAAAAAACGCCATAACTCATTTGGAAAAACTGAAATGTGGTATGTTATTGAAGGTGATCCTAATTCAAGGTTGATTTTAGGTTTTAAAAACGGAATTACCTCTTCGGATTATAGGAAGCATTTAAAAGATAAAAAACTACCTAGTATATTAAATGAAGTTCCCGTAAATGCTGGTGATGCTTTCTTTATTCAAACAGGGACAGTACATGCCATTGGAGCAGGAATATTATTAGCTGAAATTCAACAAACTTCTGATATTACTTATCGTGTATACGATTGGGACAGGGTAGATGAAAAAGGAAAATCAAGAAGGCTACACAAAAGAGAAGCTTTGGATGCTATAAATTTTGGGTTTAAAGGTGAAAAAATGGTTTTCGATACTATTGAAAATCAATCCAATCAAATGGTTTCATGTAACTATTTTACAACAAACTATTTACATTTAATTTCCGATAAAGAAATTAATAATAAGGATAAGGACTCCTTTGTAGTATATATGTGTATAGAGGGTGAGGCAATTTTCTCTGGATATGAATTTGAAGAACAAATTAAATTAGGGGAAACAGTTTTAATTCCATCAGCATTGAAAGAATTTGATATTAAAACAAATAATGTAAAACTTTTAGAGGTTTTTATATAACACTAAAGTGTTTATGATTACTTTTGCAGCAGCTTAAAAAATATAATTATGGCAAGTATTAAAAATTTAAAAAAGGATGTAAACTTTGTTTTTGGTGATATTATCGAAACAGTATACGTGTGGCAATTATCAAATCCAGAAAAAGAACTTTCAGCTTCTGACGCAATTATCGATGAAGCAATTGTTGCTTTTGATGAGTCTATGGTAGAAATTAACGCGAAAAACGTTGATAATAAGAAGGTTCACTTTACAGCTTTGAAAAAGTCTATTGAAGCAAGAGGAATGGCTTTAATTGATAAAATAAATAATTTGTAAAAAAAGTTAGAAAGTAGTTGCAGATATGAAAATCAAAGTTATATTTGCACTCGCATTGCCGATGTAGCTCAGCTGGCTAGAGCAGCTGATTTGTAATCAGCAGGTCGGAGGTTCGAGTCCTCTCATCGGCTCTAAAACACCAATCATTTGATTGGTGTTTTTTTTTGCGTATAATCGAATAATAAGCTCTTTTTTTGATTTATGCTTATTATGCATTAAATTTGTGAAAAAATATAAATTATATCATGGCAAATTTAACCCCAAATGAATGGAATGCACAATTATCAAATGATGAAGATGCGATAATTGTTGATGTAAGAACAGTTGATGAAGTTGCAGAAGGCGCTATTCCTAACGCAATAAATATTGATGTTAAAGAACCACAAACGTTTTTAGAAAAAGTAAACAAACTAGATAAGTCAAAAAGCTTTTATGTATACTGTCAATCAGGTTCAAGAAGTGCAGAGGCTTGTGCGGTATTAAATTTAATGTGTGAAGTTCCTAAAGCATTCAGCCTTGATGGTGGATTTTCTTCATGGAATGGAGCAGTAGTTTTTAGTTAAGAATATGAAATATTTTATTATAGTTTTTTTGTGTACGCTTTGCGCATGCAAACAAAAAACATCTGAAGGGGTGAATCTTATAGATCCTGTAGCCTTTAGTGAAAAGATTTTGGAAAAAGAAGTACAACTTGTAGATGTTCGTACTCCGGATGAGTGGAAGGAAGGTGTTATTGGAGAGCCGTTAAAAATTAATTTCTTAGATGATAGCTTTAACGTAGAAATAGAAAAACTCGATAAAAACAAGCCTATAGCGTTATATTGTAAAAGTGGAGGCAGAAGTGCTCAAGCTGCTAGTTTACTCTCGGAACTCGGGTTTAAAGAAATATATGAGCTAAAAGGCGGGATTTTAAATTGGAATAAAAAATAAAAAAAAACAGCTCACTATGAGCTGTTTTTTTTATGCATAAATAGCTTTTAAAATAGTATTTTACTAAACCATAGTTTTGATTAATCAAGTTATTTCAAAGATTAATTGATTAAAGCTTTATTAATTTAACATTTATCATCTTAATATAAAATGAGTTGTCGTAACTTTGTATTAGTCGCTAATAGTACTGATTAACAAATAACTACAAATTTATGTTTTCCTAAGGCCTCTTTACTTAGAACAATTTTTAAAAGGCATAATTTGTCATTTGGCTAACTACTAAAACAAAGATCTAGCTATGAAAAATTTTATAATCTTATTCTTATTACTAACTACTTACGTTTCAAATTCACAAATTAAAGTAATAGAAAAACCCATAACCGAAATTTCAATACTAAAGACATTTGACTTGCTAATGGAGTCCTTAAACAAGGATACCGTTAATGATTTTTACTTTATAACTTATAGGGACTATAAAGGCCTTAAAGACGTCAATAAGGGTAAGTTAAATACTTTCAAAATAGGCTCAATTAATGAGGTAAAGGAGCTGAGAGGAATAATGTTAGATGTGTTGGAAAACAAAAAAGATAATGTAACTATTAATATTGGCTCTAACCGTTTAAAATTACAAAGAAACGCTAATAGTTTCTTTACTATTATTAGTTATGGTGATGGTAGAAAAGGACACATGAATAACCTTTCAAAATCTGATATAAAAAAGTTGTTTCCAATAGATAAGCTTAAATAAGTATTAAAGTTAAGGTTGTCATTAATTTGGCGACCTTCTTTGTGCAATTGTTTTTACAACAGTAAAAGAATGTTTTCTTAACGCTAAAAAAGCCTACGATACAATAATCGTACAAATAGATAAACAAAAAAAAACCTTAAGCATTTGTTAGTTAAGTGTTTAAGGTTTTTTTATAGTGGAGTCGGAGAGAATCGAACTCTCGTCCATACAAGCAATAAAATAACTTTCTACATGTTTAGTTTTTGTTTAATTTTCGTGATAATAATAGACCAAAAACAGCCAGTATAACCCTTATCTTCTTGAGTTGTTGAAATAATAACGAAGTAGTACTATTCCTATGTTAACTTTTACGATGCCTGTAAATAGAACGCCGTTAACCAAGGCTTTCAGCAGACATTCAGCTTGTACACCTTGTGTACCGAGGCTAATCCTACTATAATTCGGATTAAGCAGCTAAAGCGTAGTTATTCTCGCCGTTTAAAAAGTGTGATATAGATATTTACGAGCGATATATCATCGCTCGACATGCTTATTACTTTAGTGATCTCGCTGTCAAAACCAGTCGACCCCATATATCAAAGAACACTACAAACCTACAAAATTGATAGGAAGGGAATGTCATGATTTTATTTTTTTTAACTATATATTTAAAAAACGTGTTTTTCTGCAGTGTTTTCTGCTTTTTTGAGCTTGATATTGTTATATAAATATGCTATTTTAGCGGAAATGTTTGAAAGTAACAATTGAGCCCTCGTATAGATGAAATTTGCAATTATAAAAGAAAGAAAGAATCCCCCAGATAGAAGAGTAGTATTTCCTCCAATGTTATGTAAAGAAGTAGTCACTCAGTTTCCTGAATTAGAGTTTGCAATTGAATCTTCTGATATACGTTTTTTTAAAGACGAGGAGTATGCTGAAACTGGGTTTGTACCTGTTAATGATGTTAATGATAGTGATGTGTTATTAGGAGTAAAAGAAGTTCCTGTAGATGCGTTAATACCAAATAAAAAATATTTCTTTTTTTCGCATACTATTAAAAAGGCTCCATACAATAGAAAATTATTACAAGCTGTTTTGGCTAAAAATATTGAGCTGTATGATCATGAGGTTATTACTAAAAAATCTGGAGGACGTTTGATTGGTTTTGGACGTTATGCAGGTCTGGTAGGTGCTTATAATGGTTTTATTGCTTACGGTAAAAAATACAACTTATGGTCGTTGCCTAAAGCGGAGCATTTATCTAATCTAAAAGAAATTCATGGGGAATTAGATAAAATCAAGTTGCCTAATATTAAAATTTGTTTGACGGGGAATGGTAAAGTTGCGTTAGGAGCTAAAGAGATATTAGACCACTTAAATATTAAACAAGTTTCAATTGAGGAGTACTTAACTCAAGAATTTAAAGAAGCAGTTTATTGTAAAATAGATGTATTAGATTATAACAAACGTAAAGATGGTTTGACATTAGATAATCGTGATATGTATGCTAATCCAGATGATTATGAGTCAGATTTTATGCGTTTTGCAAAAGTGACAGATTATTTCATTGCAGGACATTTCTACGGTACAGGAGCACCATATTTATTTACACGTGAAGATTGTAAGTCTGATGATTTTAATATTAAAGTAGTAGCGGATGTTTCGTGTGATATTGATGGGCCAGTAGCAAGTACTATTCGACCTTCTACTATAGCTAATCCCATTTATGGTTATGATCCTCAAACAGAATCTGAAATAGATTTTATGGATGAAAAAGCTATTGTAGTTATGGCTGTTGATAATTTACCATGTGAATTACCTAAGGACGCGAGTGAAGGATTTGGAGAAATGTTTTTGGAGAATGTGATTCCTGCTTTTTATAATAATGATAAAGATGGTGTTTTAGCCAGAGCTAAAATGACAGAAAATGGAAAGCTAACAGAGCGCTATTCATATTTACAAGATTATGTAGACAATAAATAAAGAAAAATTATATATTCAATTAAAAAAGCAATTACCGAAAAGGTAGTTGCTTTTTTTGTTTTTCGATGATTTACTTTAATACTCGTTGTATAGTATGCACAATGGGGTAGGGAATAGTGTGTTTATTAACGTTATAAGAGCATACAATAACAAACTAATGATTTATGAAAAAGTGTAATATTTTATTTGGAGCGCTATTACTAATAGCGAGTATGTTTATTTCTTGTGAGCAAGATGAAACATCAATTCAGGCACCAATTTCAGTTCAAACAGAATTTTCTGATAATTTTGGAAGTACAACTACAGCTCGTTTTTTCGGGACAGTTGTAAATGAGAATAATGAAGCAGTAGAAGGGGTAAGTATTTCTGTAGGAAGTATGAATGCTTTGACTGATGAAAATGGAGTGTTTACAATACAAGATGCATCTGTTTATGAAAAGTTCGCCTATATAAAAGCGTCTAAAGCAGGGTATATTAACGGGTCAAGAGCGTTAGTGCCTACTTCGGGGATAAACCAAGTTAAAATAATGCTATTAGCAGAGGATGTTATAGCAACTATCAATTCTGGAGAAGCGAGTGATGTTAGTTTGCCTAATGGAACTCAAGTGAGTTTTACAGGTGATTTTATAAAAACGAACGGATCGGGGTATTCTGGGACGGTATCGGTTATCATGAAGCATTTAGATCCTGCTGATGAAAATGTAGGAAATATGATGCCTGGAATGTTATATGCTGAAGACGCAAACGGTAATGAAAAAGTTTTAGAAACCTTTGGGATGTTAGCGGTTGAGTTAAAAGGAGCTTCAGGAGAAAAATTACAATTGGCTGAGGGGACTACCGCTCAAATAGAATTACCAGTATCTAATATAGCAACCAATGCGCCACAAACGATACCATTATGGCATTTTGATGAAGTAAATGGGTATTGGAAAGAAGAAGGTTTTGCTACTTTAACTAATGGAAAGTATGTGGGGGAAGTTTCTCATTTTTCTTTTTGGAATTGTGATGTACAATTGCCATTAGTTCAGTTATGTATTAATGTTGTTGACCCTTCAGGAAATCCAATTGGAAATCAGTTTTTTACATTAAATAGAACAAGTACTCCTTCTGGATGGGGAGCTAACGCATATAGTTGGACTAATGAAAATGGGTATGCTTGTGGACAAGTACCAATTGATGAAGAATTGAATTTTATTATGGAAGTTACCAATTGTAATGTTCCTTTTGAAGTGATAATAGGCTCTTTTAACACAGATACGACTATTACAGTTGTAGTAGATGCTAATTACACAAGTATTCAGTTAATTGGAGCGTTTAACGATTGTAATGGAAGCCCTATTACAGATGGGTATATTCAATTTATTCATAACAATATAGTTCAGTATATAACTGTTACCAATGGAATGATTGCTCATTCATACAGTTACTGTGGGAATGTAGGAGATGATTTTACTGCTCAGGGTATTGATATGGGAGGTCAACAAACAACCACGGTAATTTCAGGAATATTAAGTGCCGTTACGGATTTAGGAATCATCACTTCTTGTGGAACTTTTGAAGATACCGATGGTGATGGTGTTTTTGATGAATTTGAAGATGTAAATCAAGATAACGATTATACAAACGATGATACGGATCAAGATGGTACACCTAATTATAATGATACCGATGATGATGGTGATGGAGTATTAACAGCTGATGAAGACATAAATAACGATGGTGATTTTACCAATGATGATACAGATGGTGATGGGGTTCCTAATTATTTGGATATGTACGATGTAAATGCAAATTATACTACTGACGATCAGTGTGATAACGATAGTAACGGGGTAGAGGTTTTTGACTTAACCGGTTTGGATATTAACATCATTGGGAATCAAACTGATGTAAATGTTACTTATTATATATCTGTAATGGATGCTGAAAATGAAACTAGTCCGTTAAGTTCGCCATATACTTCTGCTTCTGCAATTGTATTTTCAAGAGTAAATCATAATAGCTTGCCATATTTCAGAATTGGAGAAGTGAGTTTAGTAGTGCAAACCTGTGATTTAAATCAGCCACAACAGTATTTCTATTGTGAAGATTTCCAAGGGGGTGGAACATCTTGTATGATAGATTTGGATCAAACAAACTATATATTAAATGGTAATGTGGGTACAGTTAGTTATCATCAAACACAAGTTGATGCTGATGCGGGTACAAATGCAATTTCTAGTATCAACGCATATTGCAATACAATTGCTTATTATGAAAGCATATATGTACGAGTAGATGTAGGAGGGAATATTACAGTTATGTCAACCAATATCTATATAGAACAGTTGCCAATTGTAACTTTTGTATCAACAATTTGTGAGGCAGGAAACACATCATATACTGCAACATTTTCTTTTGATTCAATAGTAGATCAGGTTATCCCATCTGCAGGGACAGTTTCTCCTATTGACTATACTACAAATACGATAACAGTTACTGGAATTCCTATTGCTGATACTTTATGGATTGAAGTATATTCGAATAATTGTACAAATGGAGGAGGGGTAAGTACTGCTTCAGTTCCAACACCACCAGTATGTAATTAAATTTTATAGATAATAAAATAAAAAAAGGCTGTCTGAAAAGATAGCCTTTTTGCTTTTGTCAGGCTGTCTCGATATCTATCGGGATGTCGAAGTCAATATTGATAATCAGTAAATTGAAATATTTCGACAAACTCAATATGACTATTATTTTACTTTTTAGGCAGCCTCTTTTTTATGCAATAAATGTAAGTAAGAAGAAAAAAGGAGGAGTAGTAAACAAGCCATACTTACGGTAACTGCTAAGGCTTTGGTATTTTGTAGGCTCATAATAACATCTTGAAAAAGATGGTGAGGTTGGGTGAATAGCTCCCAGGAATTCCAACGCAAGTATCTTCCTAAATATATACCAAAACCTGTTAAAAAGGATATGAGAATCATACTTAAAGAAGCAGCTGTATTATTCCACTTTTCTTTTAAGATGATGTACACATCAACCATAGATAATATCGCTAATAATAGTCCGTTTGCGGCGAATAGGAAAATGAGTAGCGCATCAAACCATATAAGGTTAGAATGAATATGATTTAAATGAATTAAATCGGTAATAATGTAAGGTGCATTGGGTAAAAATAGTGTCCAAATAAATAAAACGCTTAGTAATAAAAGGGAAGGTTTTTTTAGGAAAACACTTCTTCTAACTAATTGAGAAATAGCATATGGAATGCCTGCTAAAAACAAATTCCAGATTAAAAACATATAGGTTATACTTTGTGTAAATTTTACCCTTAGCAAAATTAATACTAGGCAAAAAATAATATTGATAGTTACTACTTTGTTCTGTTTGGTAAAAAGTGTTTGCATAGTGTAGAAGAGTTAAAAATGATAATGGTTATATAACCAAATGTATAGGCTAATAAGTCTGTGAAAGAAAAAGTGTTGCCAAAAACTAAGTTGGCTAAGGAATGGTTTTCTAATCCGATTGTTTTTAATAAGGGAGTAAGTTGTATAAGTTCCACAGTAAAAGCAATTAATAAAGTAATGGCTGCGAGTGTATTGTTTGAAATAGAAAAAAAACTCTTTAGGAAAAAATAAAGGAGTAGAACTACTAGATAATCGCCAAAAACATGCCTAATAAATCCTGTTTTAAAGAACATAGCAATGGCTATTTCTGTAAGGAATAACAGCATAAAAGCAATAGAGGAAATGAAGTTGAATTTTAACATGATTTAGATGGTGTTGATTACAACAAAAAAGTATCCAATAGCTATTGGAATGTTGATTAAAATAACGCCAATAGCTTTTAATAATTCAATCCATTTTTCTGAATGAATTATTAACCTAGTTATTAACCAAATGACGATGAAAGCGTTAATTATAAAAGCTATTAGCACATAATATAATCCGAATATAACTATTGATTCAAACTCTCTAAAGAATAAAAACAGCACTAATAATAAAGTCCCAAGTATAAAGCTAACACCAGCTGCAATTTTTGAAATATCTAAGGATGAGTTCATGAGTTTTGTATTGAATTGTCAAACTGAGCTTATTGAAGTTTTAATGAGTTCTCGATAAGCTTAGTTTGACAATGATTATTTGATTTATCCGTTATTCCAATCTATTTTTCTAGAGACATACATTACAACAGCTAAAATGATGAACAAGCCAATACTTCCTACTAATAAAGCATAGTTTTCTAATTGAATAATCACGAAAATAAACCCGTATAAAACGGTTAAACATGTACCTATTAAAGACACGAATTTAAAACTTTTCAATATTGATTTAGAATACAATGTAATCAAACTAACAACAGCACTTCCGGCAATGAGATATGCTTTTAAAAAGCTACTGTGCTCCGAAATAGAAATAAGTAAGGTGTAAAACATGACTAATGCAACCCCAATCATAACATATTGAAAAGGGTGGATGTTTATTTTACTCATGGTTTGTATTAAAAAGAAAATCAAAAACGTGAGTCCAATAACCATAAAGCCATACTTCGCTGAGCGATTACTTTTTTGGTATTCGTCAACAGGAACAATAAAATTTGTTCCGAATGCATATTCATTTAAGTTGGGCAAATGATTGAAGAATTGTTGTGAATAGGGTCTGTTTATATCCAATATTTTCCAATTAGCTTTAAACCCATCCTTTGTTACTTTTTCACCTTCATTTTGTGGTAAATAGTTTCCAGTAAAACTTGGATTAACCCAATTGGAATTCATTTCAGCAGTGGTAACTTTTCCTATTGGAATAAAACGCATACTCTTACTGCCGTTAAAAGCTAGGTTCAGCTTAAAGTTTTGTGCTATTGAAAAATCAACGTTTTCTGGTTTTAAATAGGAGCTTTCCAATTCATCCAAATTATTTTGATTTTTCTTTTCGGAACTGTAATTAGTTTCAAAGTCGTATGTGTTTTTATTTAGCTGTATGTTGACTTCACTCTTAATACCTTTTAAATTAGAAGTATTAAAAACAATTGAAGCTTTGTCCCAAACAATGTCTTTATCTGAAATTGACTTTGAACTAAAGTTTGGTTGTTCAAAATTTCCTTTAATAGCAATATTGCTTTCATAAACTACCGATTCAAAATTGTTTCTTTTTTTATTTATAGAAGTTGCATTTGCTTTAAAATCTAATGTTTTTGGAAAGAAATATGCGTGGTTTATAAAGCTTTCAGTTTCTGTAATATATTGTTTGGTATCTTGATTAAAAACAGATGTCTCTTTGTAGGTTTTATATGGCACTTTCAAAATTGGGCCGTAGAGAACTACTTCTTCTCCCCATTTTTCATTTATTTCATTAACAACATCATCCTGTCTGAATTCTCGCTCTTTAATGAGGTCTTTAATAAAGGCTAATGGAATGAGCAGGATTAAGATAATAGTAGCTATCATAATCATTCGTGCTGTGATTGATGTTTTTAGCCAGTGCGAGAATTTGTTTTGTTGTTGTAATTTTTCCATGGTTAATCGTTTTAAAAGAACTTTGAATTTCAAAGTAATTGGTTAAAAAAAAGTAATTATTGTTTTATTAGTTTTTCAAGTGCGTTTAAATGTTTTTTAAACTCTAGTTTTCCTAGCTTACTAGTGCTATAGCGAGTATTGGGTTTTTTGCCTATAAATTGCTTTTCAATATTAATGAATTCAGCCTTCTCTAAAGCTTTTATGTGGCTTGCTAAGTTACCATCAGTAGCGCCTAATAATTCTTTTAAAGTATTAAATTCAGCATACTCATTTACCATAAGAATAGACATGATACCGAGTCTGATTCTATGATCAAATATTTTGTTAATATGTTGAATAATATTTTTAGACACGAATTGTATTATTTTTTGCGAAAGTATAAAATATATACAGTTTATTGTTACTTAAGTACTGCTTACTGTTTAGCATCATATTTAAAATGCATAATGACTCCATAAACAAGATGCATCACTCCAAAGCCGAGTACCCATAGCCAGAATCCATAACCTGGGAGGATTGCACAAATAAGACCTAAGCCAATTTCTGTATAGCCCAAATATTTTATGTAACCTAGTGTGTATTTAGAAGCATTAATTAAAGCTAGACCATAAAAAATTAGCATTAAAGCTCCTGTTTGACCGTACTTTTGTTGATTGAGGATGATAAGAATGTAAACCCCGCCAGTAACTAGTGGGATTAAAAAGTTTATCATGGCTCTCAATCCAGTTTTATCAAAGACACTTTCGCCATTTTTCTTTGCTTTTCTAGCTGTTAAAAAAACAGCTGTTAATACGGTACAAAAGGCAATTAAAAATAAATCGAGTAGTATAATATTAAATATTTTACCATCTAAAATTAAATAGCCTTTTACACTTGTGGTGACTAACCAATAAGCATATGCGGCACCAATCAATGCATAAATACCAGCCAAAATACCAGATAAGCCACTTAAGGAAATAAACCGAGTTGATTTATTCATTAAATGTTTAATTTCTGATAGGTCTTTTAAATAATCTTGCTGCGTCATGATAAAAGTACTTTGAAAAACAAAGTTAATAAAAAATATTGATTAAACAAGTTTCTGTTAAAATCTCATGCAACTAAAAAAAAGCGTAAATTTATGATTGTGTTTTATTTGCAATTATTGGGTTTTTATTGAAAAGGGGTAATGTTTAAAATATCAAATAAGTGGATTTTATTTTTGGGGATATTTTTGTCTTTAATAAGTTTTTATATTATTAACAGGCAAGAACATAATAGGCGTGATGAAATGTTAAAAAAAAACTCATCATCGGTGAAAAATAAAATAGATTCTGAGTTAATTAAAATTAATTTAATTATTGAATCACTAAGTTTTTTTATTCAGAATACTCCCGAAATTAATCAAACTTTATTTGAAGACTTTACGAATCCTTTTTTAAAAGAACTTAATGGTATTAAAGCATTAGAATGGGCGCCATTAATTATTGATTCGGATAGAGGGGAATATGAGAGTAATCAAGTGTTCATAAATGATAAACAATTTAATATTACCCAAAAAAATGTAAATGATTCCTTAATTACTGCAAAAACTAAATTACATTATTACCCTGTACATTTTATAAACCCTATTATTACTAATGAAAAAGCATTAGGATATGATTTGTCTTCTAATGATACGCGAGGAAATAGTATAAAGAGTTCTTTTCAATCAGGTAATATATCATTTACAGGTCCTATAAGTCTGGTGCAAGAGTTTAGTATGTCTTTCGGGATTCTTGCAATGAAACATATAAAAAAATCAAAGTATAACACGTCCGGTGTTGTTTTAGGGGTTTATAGTATGCCTATATTTATGAACAATATTTTGGATTATGAGTTTCAAAATGTAGATATTGTAGTTTCCGATAAATTAAATAAAAAAGCAAATTTATTTACAAGTGCTAAAAACTTCGAGGTATATAAAAGTGAAAAAGCAATTGATAACTTTGAAATTATAGCAGCGGATAGAAAATGGGAGGTAAGTTGTTATGATAAAAATTTATTGTTGAGCTTTCCACATACTTTAGGTTCTTATTTGGTATTGTTGCTAGGTATACTACTCAGCTTGTCTTTGTGGAGTATAATTGAAAGAAAAGAAAATAATAAAATTAAGCTGGAAAAAAAAATAAAGAGAAGAACAGCTAAATTAATTGATTTAAATAATCAGAAAGACACCTTATTAAAAGAAATTCACCATAGGGTTAAAAATAATATGCAAGCAATTAAATCGTTAATTGGTTTACAGGCAAGATATATTAGTGATGAAGAAGTAAGAAAGCTGTTTCAAAACACTAAAAACAGAATCAATTCTATGGCTATGGTACATGAAATGTTATATCAAACCGAAGATGTTAGTAAGATAAACGGAAAAACCTACATTTTAAATTTAATTAATCAATTAATTTATTCTTATAAGGAATATAATGAAGATGTGAAATTAGATGTGTCAATGGATGATATTATGCTAAATATAGATACGTTGATACCACTAGGATTAATATTCACAGAAATTATTACAAATACTTTAAAATATGGGAGTAATCATGATTACGTAATAATAAATGTTGAATTAAAAATTTTTGAAAATTCTCAATATCAAATGATAATTAGCGACAATGGACCAGGTTTTGAGTTGCCAAAAACAGAAAACATAAACTCTTTAGGTTTGCGATTAATTTTTAGATTAATAAGTCAATTAAATGGGCAAATAAATAAGGTGAATGATTTTAAAGGAACTAAATATGATATAAAATTTCAAGAAATTAATAATTAGACCCATTTTTAAGTGAACCCAGCAGAGAGTTATATCGTCAATCAGCCAGAACTGTTCAGAGAAATATTATTGTACTTACAGCTAGTAGTAGAGCGAACTATTCCAGAATTAGAGTTAAAATATAAATATAAAATACCCTTTTATTATTTAAACGGAAAACCATTTTGTTATTTTAATGCAAGTCATAAAAAGGAATTTGTTGATGTAGGCTTTTGTATTGGGAATAGAATACAAGTTCATAAGGAATACTTAGTTACTGAAAATAGAAAAAAAATGGCGTCGCTACGTTATAAAAGTATCAAAGAAGTAGATAATCAAGTGTTAGAAGAGGTTATTCAATATGCCAAAAGATTGTATTGACTTGAGTCTGATTTTAATTCTGTGTTTACTTGATTAAGCTATTGACAAGATGACTTCTTTGCTTATTAACTTTTCTGTTAGTTTTTAATCTCAAGCTTGAAATTTATAATCGCTTTATTTTGATGAAAAAGAGTTAGGATGTCCTTAATTTTTTTAGTGACTTTTATTTTTCCAATGTACTGACCATTAATGTTTTTAAACCGTACGCGCTTTTTATTCAAAAAATTACTGCTGGTATAGTATATCTTTTTTGTTTCAGGAAGTGAATCAAAAATAATATTGATATTTTCTTTTCTTTTTAATGAAATTAGACCTCTTTGACTATCAGATAATTTGATGTTTGTGTTGTAGTAGTCTTGGTAAAAGATAGGTTTTTTAAAAAAGGTCTGTTTGTTTATTGGAAAATCTAATAATTGCCATTCACTGTGTTCAGGATAATGGTGCATGATGAACTCTTTCGGGTCTGTAAAAAAATAGCTATCATTAAATTGTTTTACAAACAGTTTAAAAGGCATAGTTATATATCCTGAAGCCCAAGTAACATCAATTAGTTTCCATTCATTATCTATAAAAACAATATTCCATGCATGATCTTTAATAGATCTATTAGAAGATATGTCATTTACATCAGTTTTAGTTAACCCTTTTATTAGTAAAGCTTGGATGTTTAGTTTATTACATAATTTTTTGAATAACAATGCATATCCGTCACACAAGGCTTTTTTTGTAAGTAATGTAGTTTGAATCTTTTTTAAATCTCTTTCTTTTATTTGTTTTTCTAAACCTTTTTCATCGAAATACCAAATAGGGTTATTTATTCTGTATGAATAGAATTTTTGAGTGTCATATCTGATATTGTGAGCTATCCAAGTGTAAGCTGCTCGAACTTTGTCTTTATCACTATCAAAATCATTTAGAATTCTTATGGCTAAGTGATCAATGTTATTGATAAGTGGATATTGTCTAACTTTTTTATCAACAGAAAAGTAATCCTGTGAATAGCTGGAGGTGAGTGTTAATAGAAATAGATATATAATACTTTTCATAATAAGAAGACATAGCAAGATGGCGTTAGACAGTTTTTTTTATTTGAATTAAAAACTATTTAAACAGCTGAAACACATATCCAAAAGTAATATTATGTTGTAAGAACCAGAATTTTTGTTTGGCACTGTCTCCATCAGCTGTAGTTTTAATCCATGGCATATTAATGAAACCTCCTTTTAACTCTCCTTGAATTTGAATATTATTAAACAAAACAAGTCCTAGTCCTGCTTTGGCACTTACACCATACCCAGCCCAATGGAATTCATCATTACGAGGTTTTCCGATAATAGTAGCGTTAGTTTTTGGGTACAGACCACCAATTCCAATTCCTTCAATGGCATTTATTTGTATTTTTTTAGGATTCAAGTTTAAAAATTCGCCTAAATCATCTACTCGGGCTAACTCAACATTTATGTAGTTCAGTCCATCAGTATGTTCAAACCTAAAAAAAGCAGCATCACCATATATGTTAAGGGAATTATCTAAATTGATAATGTCATTATTATATGTGCCATTATATGAAGTGTCCCCTTCACCGTTAGCGAGATTGATATGTCCGTTTATAGTTACATTTTGAGGTTGTGTAACCACATACTTCATATGGTCAAAACCAAAAGATACTTGGTAATGATCTTTAATATAATATCCTATTCTAAAATTGGTTTGTGGTATGGTAACCCTGTCTAGTTGTAAATAGTTTCTATACGATACTTTCGATTGCCTGTCGGTAGCATGAACATCTTGTAAAGTAAAATCGTAATTATCACCTTTAAAATGTATGTCTGACTTGGTGTAATAGGATCTATTCCAACCCCAGTAAACGTATGTTTTACCTTTGTTTTGATTGTAGATGTAAATACTTTCTGATGTATCAGTGTCCTCTTGAGAAAATCCAATAGCTGTAATTGCTATAAAAAGGAATGTGAGTATGATTTTACAGTTCATTAGCCGTTTTTCTAATTTTAACCAAGTTGGTTAACAGGTTTTCTAAATGATCTAAATGTAACATGTTTGCGCCATCACTCATCGCATTTGCCGGGTCAAAATGAGTTTCAATAAATAGTCCGTCTACATTATTTACAATTCCTGCACGTGCAATAGTTTCTATCATATCTGGTCTTCCTCCAGTAACTCCTGAATTTTGATTTGGCTGTTGTAAAGAGTGTGTTACATCTAAAACGGTAGGAGCAAATTGACGCATGGTTGGGATGCCTCTAAAGTCAACTATCATGTCTTGGTAGCCAAACATAGTTCCACGGTCAGTAATCCAAACTTTATCGCTTCCAGCATCTTTTACTTTTTGCGCAGCATGTTGCATAGCTTCAGGGCTCATGAATTGTCCTTTTTTCAAGTTAACCACTTTTCCAGTTTTAGCTGCAGCAACTACTAAATCCGTTTGACGAACTAAGAAAGCTGGTATTTGCAACACATCAACATATTCAGCAGCCATAGCAGCATCCGATACTTCATGAATGTCAGTAACCGTAGGAACATTAAATGTTTCTGAAACTTTACGTAATATTTTTAATGCTTTTTCATCTCCAATTCCTGTAAAACTATCAATTCTACTTCTGTTGGCTTTTTTAAAAGATCCTTTAAAAATGTAAGGAATTTCTAATTTATCAGTAATACCAATTACTTTTTCTGCAATACGCATAGCCATGTCTTCACTTTCAATAGCACATGGTCCGGCTAATAAAAAGAAGTTATTACTTGTAGTATGCTTAATATTTGGAATTAAATCTAAATTCATGGTAGAAGTTTTTTGTACAAAGATATGCTTTTTAGCTATAAGGTGAATGCCTTTAAGAAAGACATAACATATTAATTAGGTATAATAAAGGAACTAAGTTAGGGATTAAATAAAAAAGCGTACCTTTGCACCCTTAAATTAGAGATTTATAGTTATGAGTTCTGTTAAAAACATTGCAATTATTGCCCATGTCGATCATGGTAAAACAACGTTGGTAGATAAGATTATGTACCATTGCCAGTTATTTCGTGAAAACCAAAATACTGGAGATTTAATTCTTGATAACAACGATTTAGAACGCGAACGAGGAATAACTATTACCTCTAAAAACGTATCTGTAATCTATAAGGGTACAAAAATTAACATTATCGATACTCCAGGTCACGCCGATTTTGGTGGAGAAGTAGAGAGAGTATTGAACATGGCTGATGGTGTATTACTTTTAGTAGATGCATTTGAAGGACCAATGCCTCAAACACGTTTCGTATTACAAAAAGCAATCGATTTAGGGTTAAAGCCTTGTGTTGTTGTAAATAAAGTAGATAAAGAAAACTGTACTCCTGAAGAAGTTCATGAAAAAGTATTCGACTTAATGTTTGAATTAGGTGCAGAAGAATGGCAAATGGATTTCCCAACAGTATATGGTTCTGCAAAGAACAACTGGATGAGTGATGATTGGCAAAACCAAACTGAAAACATCGAGCCGTTATTAGATATGGTCCTTGAGCATGTTCCTAGTTTTGAGCCAAAAGAAGGAAATACGCAAATGTTAATTACATCGTTAGATTTTTCTTCTTTTACAGGAAGAATTGCAATCGGACGTTTAACACGTGGAACTTTAAAAGAAGGAATGCAAGTATCGCTTTGTAAAAGAGATGGTAGCATTGTAAAATGTAAGATTAAAGAATTGCAATTATTTGAAGGTCTTGGACGTTTAAAAGTGTCAGAAGTTAAAACTGGAGATATTTGTGCAATTGTTGGATTAGAAGGATTTGAAATTGGTGATACTATTGCTGATATCGAAAACCCTGAAGCATTAGCAACTATTGCTATTGATGAGCCAACAATGAGTATGTTATTTACAATTAACGATTCTCCTTTCTTCGGAAAAGACGGTAAGTATGTAACATCTCGTCATATTAAAGATAGATTATACAAAGAATTAGAAAAGAACTTAGCATTACGTGTAAACGAAACTAATAGTGCTGATAAATTTTTAGTATTCGGTCGTGGTGTATTACACTTATCAGTATTGATAGAAACAATGCGTCGTGAAGGGTATGAATTACAAATTGGTCAGCCACAAGTTATTATCAAAGAAATTGATGGTGTTAAATGTGAGCCTGTTGAGGAATTAACTATTGATTTACCAGAAGCGGTTTCAGGTAAAGCAGTTGAAATGGTTTCTATGCGTAAAGGTGAAATGACATCTATGGTAGCTAAAGGTGACCGTATGATTTGTGAATTTTTGATTCCTTCTAGAGGAATTATTGGTATGCGTAACCAGTTATTAACTGCTACAGCTGGTGAGGCTATTATGGCACATAGATTTAAAGAATACCAACCTTTAAGAGGAGCTATTCCTGAAAGATTAAATGGTTCTTTAATTTCTATGGAAAAAGGAAAGTCTATTCCTTATTCAATTGATAAATTACAAGATAGAGGTCGTTTCTTCGTTGAAGCAGGTGAAGATATTTATGAAGGTCAGGTTATTGGAGAAAATTCAAGACGTGATGACATGACAGTAAATATTACTAAAACGAAAAAGCAATCTAACGTACGTTCTTCTGGAGCAGATGATAAAGCGAAAATTGTTCCGGCAATTAAATTCTCTTTAGAAGAAGCTTTAGAATTCATTCAAAAAGATGAATATGTTGAAGTTACACCAAACTTCTTACGTTTACGTAAAGTGCACTTAACGGAAAGTGAAAGAAAACGTAACCCAATTAAATAATAATTACTTAGGTAATTGATTGAATATAAATGTCACTGTAAATTTTACAGTGACATTTTTTTTTGTAGTATTACCATCGGTTTATATTTGAACACTTAATGAAGTGATTATGGAATTAACAGTAGTAGAAATTGTAGGTTATTTAGCTTCAATAGTTGTGTTGTATTCTTTTATAATGAAAGACGTGAAAAAGCTAAGAAAGGTAAACATGGTGGGGTGCTTATTGTTTGTAATATACGGTTTTTTGATGCCGACCATTAGAGTAGGGTTACCTATAATTATTACAAATACCGCTATTATGGGTATTAATATCTATTATTCATTTATAGCTAAACAGTCCTAAATCCGAATAAAAAAAGTATCGATTTTTGTAGGTAAGTATTAATTCAATTTTTATTTTTGCACATGGAAAATAAAATACTTATTCTAGACTTCGGTTCTCAAGTTACGCAGCTGATTGCGCGTAGAGTTAGAGAGTTAAATATTTACTGTGAAATTCATCCTTATAACAGTAAGAAATACAATTTTGACGATTATAAAGCAGTTATTTTATCAGGATCTCCACATTCTGTTAGAGGAGAGAATCCGCCAAAAATAGATTTATCATCTGTTAAAGGAAAAAAGCCATTATTAGGGATCTGTTATGGAGCTCAATATTTAGCTCATTTCTATGATGGAGAGGTTGGTTCTTCTAATACTCGTGAGTATGGTCGTGCAAACTTATCATATGTCAATACGGAGTCTCCTTTATTTAAAGGGATTGATATTGGTTCTCAAGTATGGATGAGTCATTCAGATACTATTTTAAGTTTACCATCTAATTATAAGTGTATTGCTAGTACTCATGATGTTAAAAATGCAGCATATGAAATTGAAGGTGAGCAAACATATGCTATTCAATTTCACCCAGAAGTATACCATTCTAAAGATGGAAAGCAACTATTAGAAAACTTCTTAGTAGGTATTGCAGGAGTTGCTCAAGAATGGACTTCAGATAATTTTGTAGACGCTACTGTAGCTGATATAAAAGAGAAAGTAGGTAATGATAAAGTTGTTTTAGGGCTCTCTGGAGGAGTTGATTCTACAGTAGCAGCAGTGTTGTTGCAAAAAGCAATTGGTGATAATTTATATTGTGTTTTTGTAAACAACGGATTATTACGTAAAGATGAATATTCTTCTGTATTAAAACAATATGAGGGAATGGGATTGAATGTAAAAGGAGTAGACGCCTCTCAGCAATTCTATGATGAATTAGAAGGTTTGTCTGATCCAGAAGCAAAACGTAAGGCAATTGGTAAAGTATTTATTGATGTATTTGATCAAGAGTCTCATTTAATAGAAGATGTAAAATGGTTAGCTCAAGGAACCATTTATCCAGATGTAATAGAGTCGGTTTCAGCAGATGGAGGACCATCGGCTACAATTAAATCACATCATAATGTAGGTGGTTTACCTGACTTCATGAAGTTAAAGATTGTAGAGCCTTTGCGAATGATTTTTAAAGATGAGGTTCGTAGAGCAGGAGCTTCTATGGGAATTGATGCAAAATTATTAGGACGTCATCCATTTCCTGGTCCAGGTTTAGCAATCAGAATTTTAGGCGACATTACTCCAGAAAAAGTAGCGATGTTACAAGAAGTAGATGCTATTTTTATTAACGGATTACGTGAGCACGGTTTGTATGACAAAGTGTGGCAAGCAGGAGCTATTTTATTACCAGTACAATCAGTAGGGGTAATGGGAGATGAACGTACCTATGAAAAAGCAGTGGCTTTACGTGCAGTAGAAAGTACTGATGGTATGACGGCTGACTGGGTAAACTTACCTTATGAGTTTTTACAAAAAATATCGAATGATATTATTAATAAAGTAAAGGGTGTAAATAGAGTTGTTTATGATATTAGTTCTAAGCCACCAGCAACAATTGAATGGGAGTAATTTTGATTTAAGAATTGCGGTTTTTGATTTCAGAATCAAGAAAAAAACATAAGAGTATAATGAAAAAAAATCGTCAAGAAATTGACGATTTTTTTTAGTCAATAATCAATAGTCAAAGCCTGTTTTTTTTTGTGAAAAATTTAAAACCATCCTAATAATATTAGTCATATATTGTAGGATGATTTAATTTTGGCAAGAAGATTGTATTTAAGTCTTAAAGAAATATATTTAGAATATGAAAAAAATACTTTTTGGATTACTTTTTATTATTGGAATATCAACAACTGTTTTTTCGCAAGGGTTTCAGGAACATACTGTTGTGGCTGGAGAAACACTAAGTACTATTGTTGAAAAGTATCAAGTTACTCCTTATGAGTTATACCAACTAAACCCTGATGCCGAAGATGGTTTAGAAATTGGAGAGGTTTTAGTATTGTTAAAAAACAGTCAATATCCATTTGATCCAACTTTAATTGGGTTAATGAAATATAGGGTAAAGAAAAGAGAAACCTTATTTGGTATTGCAAAAGCACATGGGGTTAGTGAGGCTAATATTAAAAAATACAATACTCGTTTGTACGCAAATCAGATAGAAAAAGGGGATAAAATTAAAATCCCTGTTTTTGATATAAAATTGATGAATCAAGTAGTTACAGCTCCTGAAGAAGTTATAGAAGAGTCAACTACAAAAATAATAACAGAAACTGTTAGTCATGAGGTGCAACCAAAAGAAGGGAAGTACGGTATTTCAAAAAAATACGGGATTACAATTCTTGAATTGGAAGCACAAAACCCTGAAATAGTAAATGGATTAAAAATTGGCCAGATATTAACAATAACTAAAAAGATAAAAGTTGAAACGGATGTTTTAGATGATCAATTTGATTACTATACTGTAAGGCCAAAAGAAGGGTTTTATAGCTTGACGAAAAAACTTGGAGTTTCGAAAGATTCATTAGTGGCTATGAACCCTAGTTTAGTTGATGGTTTAAAATTAGGGATGATTTTAAAGTATCCTAAAAACAAACTCATAAAATCAGAAGTAGCGTCCTTTAATTTATTGGATAGTATTTCTAATTATAATACCCAGCACATTACCTTAATGTTGCCATTAATGTTAGATAAAATAGTAGAAAATGATTCGGTTTCTAATATTAAAAAAGTTGTAATGACTTACAGTTACACTCGTGCTTCTTTAGATTTTTATTCCGGAGTGTTAATGGCTGTTGATTCAATGAAAATGGCTGGAATATCTACTAAATTAAGAGTTTTTGATACCGAGTACAACAGTAGAGATGCTAAGGCAAATTCAAAAAGGATAACAACTTTATTATCTAATTCCTTTGAAGAGAATGAAGTGGTTATTGGTCCTTTATTTACTGCAAATGTTTCATTAGTAGCAAAAGGATTAACGGAAAAAAATATTCCAGTTTTGGCGCCATTTCCATTAAAGGAGTCTCTTCATTATAGCAATGTATTTCAAACAGCTACCGCTATAAATTATGAGCGAGATCAAATGATACATTTTATAGAGTTGTATAGTGTTGGTAAGCCGATCATTATTATTGCTGATGAAAAAATGAGTGCTGTAAAAAATGAGTTATTAGCAAAATTTCCAACAGCAAAAATAATTACGCCAAGAGAAGGTAATTTGCTCATTCAAAAAGATTTTGATGGTTTGTTAAGTGAGACAAATGAAAATATTGTAATTGTTGAAGCGGCAGAAGTTAGTTTAGTAGCAACAGTTACCAGTATTTTAGATACAAAAGTTAAAAACCATAAAATAACATTGTTTACTACAAGTAGTAAAAAAGCATTTGATAATGATGCAATTGCTAACAGATATAAAGCAAAATTAAACTTTCACTTTCCATCAGGAACCAAAGAATTAGCGTTTGAAAAAGGAGCTGTTTTTGTAAAGAAATATAAAGCGAAGTATGGTAAACTTCCAAGTAAATATGTATTAAGAGGGTACGATTTAACGATGGACGTTTTGTTAAGGCAAGCGGTATCAACCACCTTTGAAAATGCCACTGAGGCAATCGGAGAAACATCGTATTTGGAAAATAAATTCAATTATTACAAGTCCCCAACTGGAGGGTATGTAAACAAGGCAATGTATATATTGCGTTATACTCCCGAGTTAACGATAGAAGAAGCAAGCTTAGTAACTACACCATTAGAAGAAGAATAATTATGATAACATCAAACGTAATATATAAAGGAGCTTTACGTACAGCTTCAATACACTTAAGGTCAGGAAATGAAATTATTACTGACGCTCCAGTTGATAACAATGGTAAAGGAGAGGCTTTTTCACCTACTGATACGGTTGCTACAGCTTTAGCTAGTTGTATGTTGACTATTATGGGAGTGAAAGCAAATGCAAATGAAATTAATATTGAAGGAGCTTCTGCTGATGTAACCAAAACAATGGGGGTGAATCCAAGAAGAATTACAAAAATAGAAGTGGTGTTTACATTACCTTTTACTTTTGATGATACTACAAAAACTATTTTAGAAAGAGCAGCATTAACCTGTCCTGTATATTATAGTGTACACCCAGATATTGAAAAAGAAATCACTTTCAATTGGTCATAATGAAACATTTGGTATTCATATTATTTTTCGTGTCTATGCAATGTACTTTTGCACAGGATATAGAGTTATCGTGGAATGCTGATAAAAAACTAAAATGGAGTGATTTTAAAGCTACTCCAGATAGGAGTCATCCCTATGCTGCAATTACTTACTCAGGTATGTCATACGGGTTTTCTGCTGATGTTGTTAACGGGGAAGTTTATGTGAATTATACCGTAAATTGTTTTTTTGTAGCCAATAAATCTTGGGTAAAAAAACGTTACTTAGGTGATGCTGAATTATTGAGGCATGAACAATTGCATTTTGATATTACAGAGCTTTTTACAAGAAAATTCAGAAAGGAATTAAGTACGATGAATTTTACAGAAAATGTGAAGTCGGAAATAAAAGCAGTGTATAAAAGACTTACAAGTGAGAAAGTATCACTTCAAGAAAAGTATGATTCAGAAACGGATCATTCAAAAAATAGACAGGCGCAAAAAGTTTGGCAACTAAAAATAGATAGTGAACTTCAAAAACTACTAGATTTTGCTTCAAAGTAATCAAGAGTATCTTGTAAAACTGGCACATACCAAAATGCCATTCGGTAAATATAAAGGTCGTGATTTAATCAACTTGCCTGAACATTATATTGTTTGGTATAACAATAAAGGATTTCCTAAAGGACAACTAGGTGAAATGCTGCAGCTGGTGTATGAATTGCAACTAAATGGTTTGGAGGATTTAGTTAGGAATATAAAACTAAAATTCCCAAAATAATTTTTAAATTTTTTATAAAGTCTCCCTTTATAAAGTGGGATAGTTTCCTGAAAATACTTTTTGCTTAACTATTGTAATAACCGTTTTAATCCGTATTTTTGCCGAGATTTCAACAATACAACAACTACAATCATGTCAAACGCGAAGTATATTTTTGTTACCGGAGGGGTAACCTCTTCATTAGGAAAGGGTATTATTGCTGCATCTTTAGCAAAATTATTACAATCTAGAGGATACAGAACAACTATTCAAAAGTTAGATCCGTATTTAAATGTTGACCCAGGAACATTAAATCCATATGAACATGGAGAGTGTTTTGTAACAGAAGATGGAGCAGAGACAGATTTAGATTTAGGACATTATGAGCGTTTTTTAAACGTAAATACTTCACAAGCAAATAACGTAACTACAGGTAGAATTTACCAATCGGTAATTCAGAAGGAGCGTCGTGGGGAGTTTTTAGGAAAAACAGTTCAGGTTGTTCCTCATATAACTAATGAAATTAAAGAACGTATTCAGATTTTAGGGAAATCTGGTGATTACGATATTATCATTACAGAATTAGGTGGAACAGTAGGTGACATTGAATCATTACCATACATTGAGGCTGTACGTCAAATGAAATGGGAATTAGGAGATGAAAATGCAATTGTGATTCATTTAACATTAGTACCTTATTTAGCTGCAGCAGGTGAATTAAAAACAAAGCCAACACAACATTCTGTTAAAACATTAATGGAAAGTGGAGTAAAAGCTGATGTGTTAGTTTGTAGAACAGAACACGAATTATCAGATGATATTAGACGTAAATTAGCATTATTCTGTAATGTAAAGCAAGAAGCTGTTATCCAATCTATTGATGCGTCAACTATTTATGATGTGCCAAATTTAATGTTGGAAGAAAAGTTAGATACTGTTGTTTTAAATCAATTACAATTACCACTAAATGACACTCCAAAATTAGAAGTTTGGAATGATTTTGTAACAAGACATAAAAACCCTAAATCTACTATTACAATTGGTTTAGTTGGGAAATATGTTGAATTACAAGATTCTTATAAATCAATATTAGAATCGTTTATTCATGCAGGTGCAGTAAACGAAGTAAAAGTAAAAGTAAAATCAATTCACTCGGAACATGTTACTACAAATGATTTAAAAGATGTGGATGCCATTTTGGTTGCACCAGGTTTTGGAGGAAGAGGAATTGAAGGTAAAATAGTAGCTGTTCAGTATGCAAGAGAAAATAACATTCCGTTTTTAGGAATTTGCTTAGGAATGCAAATGGCAGTAATAGAATATTCAAGAAATGTTTTAGGATTGAAAGATGCTAATTCAGTAGAGATGAACGAAAATACATCAAGCCCTGTTATCAACTTAATGGAAGAACAAAAAACGGTTGTTGATAAAGGAGGAACAATGCGTTTAGGAGCTTGGAAGTGTGATTTAAAAGAAGGGAGTAAAGCTTTTGAAATATACGGAGCGTCTCAAATAGATGAGCGTCATAGACATCGTTTTGAATTTAATAATGAATATAAGGAGCAATTAGAAGCTGCAGGAATGATTGCAACTGGGTTTAATCCTAAAACAGGATTAGTGGAGATTATTGAAATCCCTACACATCCATGGTTTATTGGAGTACAATATCATCCAGAATATAAAAGTACAGTAGCAAATCCACATCCATTATTTGTTGATTTTGTAAAAGCTGCAGTAGAGAATAGATAACATGTCAATACGTCATTAAAATGACTTTTGGAGTTTTGTTTGATTAATAAAATTGAAAGATAAAAGCACACTCATTTAGGAGTGTGTTTTTATGTGTTAAAAATAAAATTTAGAATGGAGAAAAAAAAATTTGACCCAAAACAACTTATTGGTTATGTGCTAATAGCAGTTCTTGCAACTTGGATGTTATACAATAACAAGCCTACCGAAGAAGAATTGAAGCAACAAGAAGCTCAAAAAACGGAAGAAGTTGTTAAAGAAGCATCAACTGAAAAAGCAAACGAAAAGCTTGTTGTTAAAAATGATTTTTCTGCCAATGCTGTAAAAGACTCTGCATCTTTAGTTCAGTTAAATAATAAATTAGGAGTTTTTGCTTACGGTGCTAGTTTACCTTCTGCGTCAGATGCGGTTACGGAAATATCTAATGATGTTTTAAAATTAAACTTTTCTAATAAAGGTGGATACTTAAATTCAGTAGAATTAAAAGATTTTAAAACTCACGATCAAAAACCACTTTATTTAGTGAAAGATGATAACGCATCATTAAATATTAAATTAACAACTACTGATAACAGAATTTTAAACACTAAGGATTTATATTTTGAACCTTCGGTAACTAAAAATGGAGACAATCAAGTAGTTTCTATGAAGCTGAAAGTGTCTGCTACTCAGTTTTTAGAATACAGGTATGAAATTAAGGCTGATGATTATAGAGTTGATTTCACCATCAAATCTCAAGGATTAAATAATGTAATTAACACCTCTAATGGTGTAGATTTAAACTGGAATTTAAAAGCACGCGTTAACGAAAAGAGTTTAACATACGAAAACCAAAATACTGCTATTCACTTTTTTGAAGATGGTGACTTAGAATGTTTAGGATTAACAGAAGGAGATGATATTGCAGAAAACGTAAATTGGGTTGGTTTTAAACAACATTTCTTTTCATCGATATTATTAGCTGATACTACATTTAAGAAAATTACAGTTAAGCAAGATAATTATATTGAAAGTGATACCACTGAAGCAGATTTCTTAAAAGGATTCGAATTGCAAGCTCCTTTAAATATCACTGGAGGGGAAATCAATCAAAACATGTCTTGGTATTACGGACCTAATGATTATCAAATTTTAAAATCATATGAAGATTTAGGTTTAGAGAAAAATGTAAACTTAGGTTGGGGTATTTTCGGATTGATTAACAAATTTCTATTCATTCCTATATTCGGATTCTTAAGTATGCATTTAGGAGCTAGTTTAGGTTTTGGAGCAATCATTATTTTAATGACAATTGTAGTTCGTATATTCATGTCACCATTAGTATACAAGTCTTACTTATCGAGTGCTAAGATGAAAGTTATTCGTCCAGAAATGGAAAAGATTAACGCGAAGTACCCGGATAAGAAAGATGCGATGAAGCGTCAGCAGGAAACCATGAAAATGCAACGTGAATCTGGTGTAAGTATGATGTCTGGTTGTATACCAGCAGTATTGCAAATGCCAATATTCTTTGCTTTATTCCGTTTCTTCCCTTCTGAAATTGGATTGCGTCAAAAAAACTTTTTATGGGCGGAAGATTTATCAGCGTATGATGAGGTGTTGAAATTACCTTTTAACGTACCATTTTATGGTGATCATGTTAGTTTATTTCCAATATTCGCATCTGTGGCAATATTCTTTTATATGCGTATGACACAAAGTCAACAAGCAAACATGCAACAACCAGTGCAAGAAGGAATGCCTGATATGCAAAAAATGATGAAGTACATGCTGTATTTCTCTCCATTAATGATGTTAGTATTCTTTAATAATTATGCCAGTGGATTGAGTTTGTATTACTTTGTTTCTAACTTATTAACCATAACCATTATGTTGGCTATTAAGAAGTTCTTCATTGATGATGAGAAAATTTTAGCACAGATAAATGAGAATAAAAAGAAGCCTAAGAAGCAAAATAAATTCCAGAAAAAAATGCAAGAAATGATGGAAGAAGCTGAAAAGCAAAAAAAGACTAAAAAATAATAAATAAAAGTTAATGCTCTGATTTAGAGTGAAATATCGTATCTTTATAAGCACCTAAAACAATTGGGTGCTTTTTTTATACTCAATTGTAATTACACAAATAACGGAGGCGTAGTAAATACGCTAATAATTAAGATCTCACCCCTTCCGAGACTTGTTTTTTGTGATTAATAATAAAATACCCAGCCAAATCTATCCTCCAAGGAAGCTTTAAAAATTAACCGATTTTAAAAGTTTATGTTATGGAAAACAGTATCCTTCTAAAAAAGTGCTGCAATTTTGCAAGTACTTTGTATTTAATTTTCATTAAATTAATATGGGGAGCCAAGGGCAAAACCATAAAAAGATTGTTATTGAGTTGTTTGGTCATATGTTTTTATGCTCTTTCAATTCAATTTAATTATGGACAAACAGTTCCTTTAGAAACTAGTGTTCATGCTAATTATGGTGTTGATGCCGATGTTTATTCCGGTGCCCCTTTTTGGTATCCAGCCCTAATACTACCATCTGCAACGGGAACAGATGATTCTTTTAAAGGAGATGCAATTTTGAAACCAGGTGCTGGTGTTATTGATGTTAAAAGTTCCGATGCAGCAGCTGCTATTTCGAATATGCTAAACCCTAACTCCAATACTCAGGAAGAGCTCAGGCAGAGTATGCCTATATACAGTAATGTTGTGGGAGATGATGGTAAAACCTATACTTGGATAGATGCTGTATATTTTAGGGATTCTAACTATACAGGTGGAAATGTGGATTTTAATGTTTTTGGAGCTGCTAGTGACAAAAATTTTACAGATCCAAACGATTGGACCTTTAAAGTAGGGAACCAACCGCCAAAGAATGATATCATTGATGTTTTTGGGCACCTAAGAAGAGAACCATCAAATGGATCTCTAGGTGATCAGTGGTTATTTTTTTCAGCGTCTACACGGAGTGAAAACGGTAGTAGTTTTCTTGGTTTTGAAATTTTTAGAAATGAAGTTACCTTAGGTTTAGGCGCTTCATCTTTAACGTCTACTGGTCCGGATTGCGGGCATACTACTTATAAGTTTGACAATAATGGTCCTATTCTTAAACACGGTGATATCATTTTTTCTGTAAGTTATGAAAATGGTGGAGTAGTCGCGAATGTAGAATTATTTATTTGGATTGATAAAAATGATTTCCAGACGGATGCCGAATTTGTTGTCTTTAATGGTAAAACAGATAGACCTTTTAATTTTGGTGATGGCGCTGGTAATTACCCTTTTTATAATTGTGATAATATTAGTGGTGATGTAGGTGCTGATGAAAATTTTGGTTACGCACAAATTCAATTAAAAAGTAGTATTAATGATAGAGCGATATTTGCGCAAGCTAATCAAGATTTAAAAGATAATAGCAAAGACTATACAACTCCGGCACCACCATGGAAAACTATTGATGGTGGTGGTAATTTAGCAGATGTGTATGAGTCTCCAGTACTTATTGAGTTTGGATTAAATACTACTTTATTAGGGTTTGATACACAAATGACGGAAGGAAATTGTGATAAACCATTAGGTTGGGTTATGGTAAAGACTAGGTCATCACATTCATTCCCCTCAGAATTGAAAGATGGGGCAGGACCTTTTGAGTTAGGAGCAACGCCACCAGTAGATGTTTCTGTAGGAAAAGATGGCGATTTAAGCTGTTCAAATACAACGGTTACATTAACAGCATCGGCAGTACCACCAGGTGGTGCTTATATATATGAATGGTATGAATTATCGGAACCTAATGATATTATTGGAAGTGCTGCTACATTAGATGTAACTAAACCAGGAAATTATAGAGTTGTAGTTACTGTAATGTTAGGAAATGACTTAAGAGGGTGTTCAGATGAAGCTGATATTATGGTAGATCAGGATGTAGAGCTACCAAATTGTAATGCAGGTGGACCATATCATATCGATTGTAATACAGAAGGAGGAGAGATTACTTTAGATGGTAGTTCTACTACCGAAGGAGTAACATATCAATGGCAAGATTCAGGCAATAATGATATAGCAACGGATGCTAGTGGAGATGCTACTGTATCTGATGCAGGAACGTATACTTTAACAGTAACTAATCCTGAAAACGGATGTATTAAGACTTGTGAGGTTACTGTAACCAAGGATGTAGAGCTACCAAATTGTAATGCAGGCGGACCTTATCATATCGATTGTAACACACCAAATGGGTCATTGACTTTAGATGGTAGTTCCACAACCCAGGGAGCAACGTTCCAATGGCAAGATTCAGGCAATAATGATATAGCAACGGATGCTAGTGGAGATGCTACTGTATCTGATGCAGGAACATATACTTTAATAGTAACAAATCCTGAAAACGGATGTATTAAGACTTGTGAGGTTACTGTAACCAAGGATGTAGAGCTACCAAATTGTAATGCAGGCGGACCTTATCATATCGATTGTAACACACCAAATGGGTCATTGACTTTAGAAGGAAGCTCAACAACATCAGGCGCAACATTTCAATGGAAAGATTCAGAGGATAATGATATAGCAACGGATGCTAGTGGAGATGCTACTGTATCTGATGCAGGAACGTATACTTTAACAGTAACTAATCCTGAAAACGGATGTACTAAGACTTGTGATGTTACCGTAACTAAGGATGTAGAGTTACCAGATTGTA